>Ga0209573_1000530_pt1 | contig 78976 bp, 69 predicted proteins | sample TNRBio252014_DNA_FD_185870 | JGI IMG/M metagenome (GOLD analysis project Ga0209573, IMG submission 185870) | Wastewater treatment Type I Accumulibacter community from EBPR Bioreactor in Madison, WI, USA - TNR Reactor_6/25/2014_ DNA (SPAdes)... | ecosystem: Engineered > Bioreactor > EBPR >... | reverse complement strand
CATTATCCTTTTGAAATTCGTCCGCTGACTCCGGTTGAGGGGGGCGGATACCTGATTTCCTACCCGGATTTTTCTGAATGCATCTCTGACGGCGAGACCTTGGAAGAAGCGATTATCAACGGACAGGATGCCCTTGCCGCTACGATAGCGACGCTGGAAGCTAAAGGCTTTCCGATACCCGCGCCGAACAGTGGCGGAGTGGCTTCCGGCAAGTTCGTGGCGCGTGTACCCAAGAGCCTTCATGCCCAACTGACGACCCGTGCAAAAGCTGAAGGCGTGTCGCTCAATACGCTGGTGTTGACTTTTCTGGCGGAGGGCTTGGGGCGTCGTGAGTCTCCAGTCTGATGTCGCGGCCTAATGGCTCGTTCGCCTAACCCAAACCCCGGTACTCCCCATGTTCCTTCCCGAACTCTGCATCAAACGCCCGGTGCTGGCGACGGTCATGAGCCTCGCCATTCTTCTGATTGGCGTCATCACCTTCCTGCGCTTGCCGGTGCGCGAATACCCGAATATTGACGCGCCCATCGTCTCGGTGCGCACCGTCTATCCGGGGGCCAGCGCCGAGATCATGGAAAGCCAGGTCACGCAACCGCTGGAGGATTCGCTGGCCGGCATCGAAGGCATCCGCACCATCAAATCGGTCAGCCGCGAAGAGGTCAGCCAGATTACCGTCGAGTTCCTGCTGGAGCGGGACGTTGACGCCGCCGCTAATGACGTGCGCGACCGCGCCGCACGGGTGCGCGGACAGTTGCCCGATGAAGCCGAAGACCCGGTGATCGCCAAGATCGAAGCCGACGCCCAGGCGATCATGTGGCTGGCCTTCTCCAGCGACCGGCACAGCGCCCTGGAAATCACCGATTACGCTGACCGGGTGGTGGTGGATCGCCTGCAAGCGCTGCCGGGCGTGGCCAGCGTCATCATCGGCGGCCAGCGGCGCTACGCCATGCGCCTGTGGCTGGACCGTGACCGGATGGCCGCGTATGGCCTCACCCCGCAGGATGTGGAAAACGCGCTGAAAACCCAGAATATCGAGCTGCCGTCCGGGCGCATCGAATCGCGCCAGCGCGAATTCACCGTGCTGACCGAATCCGATTTGCGCACCCCGGAGCAGTTCAACGACCTGATTCTCAAGGAAAGCAAAGGCTATCCGATCCGGCTGCGCGACATCGGCCATGCGGAAATCGGCGCGACGGATGAGCGCAACGCCATGCGAGTCAACGGTAATCCTTCGGTCGGGCTGGGCGTCGTCAAGCAGTCCACCGCCAATACCTTGAGCGTAGCCCAGTCGGTGCGGGCGCTGTTGCCGAGCCTGACCGCCAGCCTGCCGGAAGGGATGAAAATCATCGTTGGTTACGACGGCTCGATCTTCATCGAGAAATCCATCGAAGCGGTTTACCGCACCATGATCGAGGCGCTGGCGCTGGTGGTCGCGGTGATTTTCCTGTTCCTGCGCAACTGGCGGGCGACGCTGATTCCGTTCGTAACCATTCCGGTGTCGTTGATCGGCGCGTTCATCTTCCTCTACGCCCTTGGCTTCACCCTCAACACCCTGACCCTGCTGGGACTGGTGCTGGCCATCGGTCTGGTGGTGGACGACGCCATTGTGGTGCTGGAGAACATTCACCGGCACATCGAAGAGGGTACGCCCCCGTTTCGGGCGGCGCTGCAAGGGTCGAAGGAAATCGCCTTCGCGGTGGTGGCGATGACCGTGACCCTGGCGGCGGTGTTCACCCCGCTGGCGTTCATGACCGGCAACACCGGGCGGCTGTTCACCGAATTCGCTTTCACCGTGGCGGCGGCGGTGCTGGTGTCGGGATTCACCGCGCTGACCCTGACGCCGATGATGTGCTCCAAGCTGCTGCATCACGAGCAGAAACATAATTGGCTGTTCAATTTCAGCGAGCGGTTTTTTGCCGGGATGAATCGCGGTTATCGCCGCGCGCTGGTCTGGGCGCTGAATTGGCGCTGGCTGATCATCGCAGTATTTTTCGTGACTGGGGCCGGCGCGGCCTGGCTGTTCCTGCATCTCAAATCGGAATTGTCGCCGCTGGAGGATCGCGGCACGATCATCGGCGTGGTGGTCGCGCCGGAAGGGGCGACGCTGGACTACACCGACGGCTACGCCCGGCAACTGGAGCAGCTTTACCAGGCCATTCCGGAAGTCAGTTCCTACTTGGTGTTCGTCGCGCCGGGCCTGCAACGCCCCAATCCGGTGAATAGCGCCCTGTCGTTTGTCCGGCTGAAACCCTGGGAAGAGCGCGAGCGCAAGCAGCAGGAGATCGCCAAGGAGCTGGCGCCGAAAATGGCCGGTGGACTGCCCGGGGTGCTGGCCTTCCCGATCAATCCGCCGTCGCTGGGGCAGAGCTTCCGCAATCCGGCGGTGCAGTTCGTCATCCAGGGCAACAGCTATGCGGAATTGCAGACCATGGTCGACCAAGTCATAGCCAAGGCTCGGCAATATCCCGGTCTGGCGAATGTGGACACCGACCTGCGCCTGAACAAGCCGCAATTATCGGTCGTTCTCAAACGCGACAAGATCGCCGCCATCGGCGCTGACGTGCAGGACATTGGCCGGACGCTGGAAACGCTGCTCGGCGGGCGGCAGGTGACCCGCTTCAAGCAGGAAGGCCAGCAGTATGACGTGATGGTGCAGCTCAAGGCGCAAGACCGGCAGCAACCCAATGATTTAACCTCAATTTTTGTCCGGGGCCGCGACGGGCAACTGGCGCAGTTGTCCAACCTGATCGAGGTGCGGGAAACCGTCGCCCCCAAGGAACTGAACCACTTTAACCGGCAGCGGGCGGCGGTGATTTCCGCCAACGTCGCGCCCGGCTACGCCCTGGGCGATGCGCTGGCCTTCATGGATCAAACCGTTGCCGAAGTGCTGGGCGAGGATGCGCAAACCGCGCTGGATGGACAATCGCGGGAGTTCCGCGAATCCGGCCAAACCCTGTACGTCACCTTTGTTCTGGCGCTGCTGTTCATCTACCTGGTGCTGGCGGCGCAGTTCGAGAGCTTCGTTTCGCCATTCATCATCATGCTGACTGTGCCGCTGGCGGTGACCGGGGCGTTGCTGGCCCTGTTTCTGACCGGGGGAACGCTGAACGTCTACAGTCAAATCGGCCTGGTGATGCTGGTCGGGTTGATCACCAAAAACGGCATTCTGATCGTCGAGTTCGCCAACCAGTTGCGGGAGACTGGGCTGGATCGGCGCGAGGCGGTGCTGGAAGCGACAACCTTGCGCTTGCGCCCGATTCTGATGACCACGCTGGCGACGATTCTCGGCGCGATTCCCTTGGCGCTGGCGGTCGGCGCGGGAGCGGAAAGCCGTCAACAGATCGGCTGGGTGATCGTCGGCGGTCTGTTGTTGGGCACCGCGCTCACGCTGTCGGTGGTGCCGGTCGCTTACACGTTACTGGCCCGCGCCGTTCATCACAGCGCCGAAGAAGCGGCAGAACGGGCGGAACGGGACCGAGCACTCTCGGATGCGCCAGCGCCAGGAGCGACCGTTTCCCGTTGACCGTGACCGTATTCCGCCCGAACCCGTCCGGCGCATCAATGATCGCCAGCGCAGCGCTCCACGAACCGCCCGATGCGTGCGAGCGCTTCCTGCGCTTCCGGCAGGATCGGCGCAAACAGGTGCCAGACATGCAACAGTTCTGGCCAGGTTTCCAGTTCCGCGTGGGAACCGGCGGCGCGGGCCTTGTTGACGTAGCGCTGGGCGTCGCCCAGCAGCATTTCCGCTTCGCTGGCTTGCACCAGCACCGGCGGTAGTCGGGACAAATCGCCAAAAATCGGCGAAATCAGCGGGTTGGCGGGTTTCATCCGGTTGATCGCCCACATCAGCAGCAGCCGGAGCGTTTTGGGGATTTTCAGGAATCCGGTAAAGCTGGGACCCAGTATCCGGTCGGTCTTGAGATTCGCTTTGAGGGTTGGGCTGGAGAAAGTCAGGTCCAGACCGGGCGAAATCGCGATGGCCCCATTCGCGCTACGCAATCCCGCATCGCGCGCCCAGGCGATCAGCATCAGCGTCAGGTTGCCGCCCGCTGAATCGCCGGCCACAAACAGTTCTCGAACCGGCGCGGGGCCGTCGGGACCGTGTTCCAGAATCCAGCGATAACCGGCCTGACAATCGTCGATCATGGCCCGGCGCGGATGCTCGGGCATTAACCGGTAATCCAGCGCCAGCACCGCCGCGCCGGTCACTCGCGCCAGTTCCGTGGTGATCACCCGATGACCGCGCGAGCAACCGCTTAGGAAACTGCCCCCATGCAGATACAGCAGGCGGCGACTCGGATCGGAATCCGGTCCTAGCACCCATTCGCCGGGCGTCCCGCCGGCATCGGTTTCCAACACCCGGTACCCGGCTGCGCCCGCCAGCAGCGGCGGTTCGCAAAAACCCCGCGCCATCACCTGCCGGATGGTGGCTAACCGCTGTTTCCGGGGCGCGGCGCGAATCTCAGCCGAGGCGTGCTCCAGCAGGCGCACGGTGTCCTGATGTTCGGGACTCGCCTGCTCCCGCACCCCACTCCCATGGTTTGATAGCAGCGGCGGATCGTAGGCCCGCAGGGATGGGCCGGTTAGAAACACCCGGATCAGCAGCCAGGTTACGAAAACGACGGCCAGCAGTCCGGTCAGCAATGTCCAGTCCAGCATGAGTGTCTACTCCTCTCCAGCGATAGATCCGTTTGTAATCATTTCAGTCCCCTCTCCCCCCAACCCCTCTCTCGCAAGCGGGCGAGTGGAGTGAAAGGTTACGATCCGTTCAGATTTCGCCGCACACCGTATGCCCGTGGTTGAGCGGGCCACAGCCCTGACCCAGGGCGGGCGCGGTGCGGATCGCTTCCCGCACATAGGCCAGCGCCCGCTGGACCGCGGTATTCAGCGCCAAGCCCTGCGCCAGTCCGGTCGCAACCGCCGAGGCCAGGGTACAGCCAGCGCCGTGAGTACGGCGGCTTGCCGAACGCGGTGCGACGAAGGCTTCCGCACCCCCGCGCCAAACCAGCCAGTCCGTCACCGTAGCGCCGGCCAGATGCCCGCCCTTGGCCAGCACCGCCGCCGGGCCGAGTTCCAACAGTTGCCGGGCCGCCGCCGCCAGGTCATCCGGGGTTCGAATCGTCAGACCGCTCAGCGCCTCGGCTTCGCGGACATTCGGGGTAATAAGGGCGGCGCGCGGCAACAATTGATGGATCAGGGTATCGCGCGCTTCCGGATCGAGCAGCAGGTCGCCGCCCTTGGCGTACATGACCGGATCCACCACCAGCGGAATGTCCGCCGCCATGCGATCCAGCATCTCGACCACGGTGTTGATCACTGCGGCGCTGTGCAACATGCCGGTTTTGACGCAATCGGCGCCGATGTCGGCCAGCACCACCTGCATCTGCTGAGCGATGAAGACCGGCTCCACCCCGACGATGCCGAATACGCCCTGAGTGTTCTGCGCGGTCAGCGCCGTGATCGCCGTCGCCGCATAGCCGCCCAGCGCCGTGACCGTCTTGATATCGGCCTGAATCCCCGCGCCGCCGCCGGAGTCCGAACCCGCCACAATCAATACCCGTCCACTCATCCGCATGCTTTCTCCCAGTTCAGATTTCAAAAAATTGCGCAACGTGGCAAAAGCGGGTAGCGTACCGCGCTTTCACGAAACGCGATGATTATCACATGCGGATCGAATCCCCCCTGTGCCTGTACACCGGCGTCGTGCCGTCCGAATGGATCGACTACAACGGCCACATGAACGTCGCTTATTACGTTCTGGCGTTTGATCATGCTACAGATGCTTTTCTCGATATGCTGGGCATGGGGCCTGACTACCGGGCCTGCGAAAAGGGATCGACCTTCGTGGTGGAAACGCATGTTAACTATCAGCGCGAACTGGTGGCTGGCGATCCGATGCGCATCACCACCCAGTTGCTGGGCTTCGACAGCAAGCGGATTCACTACTTCCATCGCCTTTATCATGCCAGCCGGGGTTTCCTGTCCGCGACCACGGAACTGATGGTGATTCATGTGGATCTGGCCGAACGGCATAGCGCACCTATGCCGCTGCCGGTCCTGGATCGGCTCAGCACCCTGATGGCGGCGCACATGCAACTGTCGCGGCCGCCTCAATCCGGGCGGGTGATGGGCGTGCGCGCCAAGTCCCCAACCATCCAGCCCGAAGCGCCCGTATTGCGCCTGCTGGCTTCGCGGTAAGCCTCCAGGCCAGCGGCGGTCAGCGTTCGTTCAGTTTATCTCCCCTACGCTGACCCGCAAGTTCAGAGGTTGAGGCGCACAGTCATGATCAAAACGATACCTTCTTTATTGCTGGCGGCGGTTCTCGGAGCGCCTGCGACGCTGTGGGCGGGCCAAACCGGAGACGCCATTCTGGGCGGAGCACTGGGCGGAGCGCTGGGCGCAGCCGTGGGTTCCGAACTGGGTGGACGCGACGGCGCGATTCTGGGCGGAGCCATCGGTGGCGCAACGGGAACCGCGATAACCACCCGTCGTTACCGGTCGCGGTCTAATGTGATCTACGTGGATCGCCCGGTCTACGGCCCAAGGCGCGACTACGGTCCGCCGCGTGGTTACTACCAGGGTCATGGCCGGCATCGGGGCCATTACCCGCGCCGCCACGACTGGGATTGAACAGGCCGGCGCGTTCTCCATGGACCCAGTACGACGGGGTCGAAACCTGAAAATTTCAGGGTTGGCGGCAGCGAAATTTTGCTATGCTCCACGGGGTAAGCTTTCGTAACCCATGATCGCACCCGGCCCTGACCGGCGACGATAGCGACAGACCCCAATCGAATCCCTGTTGTGACCCCATTTGTTCGACGCGCCCTGCTGGCGGTGGAGAAAGTTATACCGCCAACCTTATCCCACCCTGAAGGCTGGTTGCGATTCACTGTAACGGCGGTCCAGGTGATCCTGGTTGTGGCGCTGGCGCGTGCGCTTGCGGGCCTGACGCTGGCGCTGCTGCTGGGTCCTTCTCTGCCCTCTGCTTCTTCTCCAGCGGCGGGAACCGCCACCGATCCCCGCCGCGCCGCAGTCTCGCGGCCAGTGGATGACGCCGCCATCGGTTCATGGCATCTGTTTGGCCAGGTTGAAACCGGCCGGCCCGTGCAAGCGCCGCCTGCGCCCATGCCGGTCACCCCGCTGAATTTGCGTCTGGTCGGCATCTTCTTCATGGAACGAGGCGGCAACCGGGCGCTGGCCCTGATCGCCGATGGCAACGGCCCGGAGCGCGGCTATCGCATCGGCGAATCTCTGCCCGGTGGCGCGCGCCTGCAACGAATCCAGCGCGACCATGTGGTTGTTTCGCGGGGCGGTCGGGAAGAGGTGCTCAATCTGCCCAAGCTGGGCGAAGTAATCCCGGCGGCTCCGGAATTCGTCCCGCCGGGCGCGCCGCCCGCCCTGGAAAACGCCGAGCCGCCGGCGTCCATGGAGCCTGGCGTGATTGACGCCAGCGCCGTGGCGGAACGGTTGCGCGGCGAGGTGATGACCCGGCCGCAGGCGCTGGAAGATATCGCCTTTGCCAGTCCCTATGTACAGAATGGACAGTTTGTCGGATTTCGCCTGCGGCAGGGGCGCGATCATCGCCTCTTGCGGCAACTGGGCCTGAACAGCGGCGATGTGATCACCGAGGTCAACGGCAGCCGGCTGAGCAGTCCAGCGCAGGGTCTGACGCTGCTACAGGAAATGCTCAGCGCCGATCAGATCAGTGTGCGGGTATTGCGCAACGGCGCCGAGATTCCCCTGACCTTCTCGCTGAGCGGCCAACTGCCGAGATGAACTCCATGGCCTCACGACGATTCCCCGCCGTTGGCGCCCTACCCACCGGTTTGTGACCATGATCCTACTGAATTGGCTGAACAGACGGCTCTTTTCCCGGTCCTCGCGTGGTCTGCGCCGCGCTCTGGGCGGGTTGCTGCTGGGTGCGGCGCTGGCTTTACCCGCTGGCGCGGCTCCGGTGACGCTCAATCTCAAGGACGCCGAGATCAATGCTCTGGTGGAGAGCATGTCGGTATTAACCGGCAAAAACTTCATCGTCGATCCACGGGTCAAGGGCCGGGTGACCATCATTTCCTCCAAGCCGATGGACGAGAAGGAACTCTACGAGGTATTTCTGGCGGTGTTGGGGGTGCATGGCTTCGCCGCCATTCCCAGCGGCAATGTCATCAAGATCGTGCCAGCGGCGGGGGCCAAGCAGGAAAATATTCCCACCATGGACCAGCGGGGCGGCGTCGAACCGGATCAGATCGTGACCCGGGTGATCCAGGTCCAGAACGTGTCCGCCGCCCAGATCGTGCCGATCCTGCGCCCACTGATACCGCCGCAGGGCCATCTGGCCGCCTACACTCCGACCAATGTGCTGATCATTTCCGACAGCGCCGCTAATGTTGAGCGCATCGCCAACATCATCGCCCGGGTGGATCTGGCCAGCAATGAGGAAGTCGAGATCGTACCCTTGCGCCACGCTTCGGCCACCGAGATCGTGCGGGTGCTCACCGCGCTTGAGCAGAGCCGGGCGCGCTCCGATCCGACCGCAGCGGCGGGGACGCCGCCGCGCATGGTGGCGGACGAGCGCACCAACAGTATTCTGCTCAGCGGCGACAAGGCTTCGCGCTTGCGCCTGCGGGCCTTGATCACCCATTTGGATACACCGGTGGACAGCGGCGGCAACACCCAGGTGGTGTACCTGCGCTACGCCAAGGCCAAGGATCTGGTCACCGTGCTGCAAGGCGTCAGCAAGAATCTGAGCAGCGAAGCCGCGCGCAACGCCCCCGTGCCGGGGCAGGCGCCGGGAGGCGCGCCCGAGGGCGGCGCGAGTAGCAGCAGTGGCGGTTCCAGTCTGGTGGATATCCAGGCCGATGACGCCACGAATTCTCTGGTGATCACCGCGCCGCCGGAACTGATCCGCTCGCTGCGCACGGTGATCGCGCAACTGGATATTCGCCGCGCCCAGGTGCTGGTGGAAGCGGTCATCGCCGAGATTTCCGCCGAGAAAACCGCGCAACTGGGCGTGCAGTGGGTCGTGGGCACCAACAACGCCATCGGTTTCACCAATTTCGACGTCGGCACGTCCAGCCTGGCTAATATCCTTGGATTGGTCGCCCAGGCCAATGAGGGCGACTTGACGGCGCTGGATGCCGCGCGGATTCCACAAGGTCTCCAGATGGGCGTGGGCGACTTCAACAGCGGCAACCCCTTTGGCGCGCTGATCAGCGCCCTGGCCAAGGATGCGGACACCAATGTGCTGTCGACCCCAACTATCGTCACGCTGGACAACCAGGAAGCGGAAATTACCGTCGGCCAGAACGTGCCGATTGTGACCGGTTCCTACACCACCTCGACCAGCAGTAATAACAATACGTCACAGGTGGGCAATCCGTTCCAGACCATCCAGCGCGAGGACGTGGGCGTCATTCTCAAGGTCAAGCCCCAGATCAACGAAGGCAACGCTGTTAAACTGGAGATCACCCAAAAAGTGTCCAATGTGGTGCCGTCAGCCAATGCTTCCACGCAGGGATTGACCTTTAACAAGCGGGAAATCAAAACCAACGTACTGGTGGAAAACGGGCAAATTCTGGTATTGGGCGGGCTGATTGACGACAAGCTGGATGAAAGTGCGAACAAGGTGCCCCTGCTGGGGGATTTGCCGGTCTTGGGCAATCTGTTCCGCTATCGGAACACCACCAAGCTCAAGCGCAATCTGATGGTGTTTCTGCACCCGATTATTTTGCGCGATTCCGCGCAGGGAACGCTGCACACCAACAGCAAGTACAGCTATATCCGCGACCAGCAACTGGCGGCGCGCACCAAGGAAGTCTCCCTGCTGCCTGATGTGCAATCGCCCGTGCTCAAGACCCCGGCGGAGGTTGCCGCTCAGGGTACGATTCTCGATACGCCGCCGCCGCCCGCGCCAACGCCCGCGCCCGCAGTCAGCGCGCCACCTCCGCCGGCGGAAGCGCCAGACGTGGGTTTCGGCAACAAATGAAGACCGAATCATCAACCGCTGCTGTGCTGGAAGAGGGTGAAACCCCGGCGGCCCGTCATCTGCCCTATGCCTTCGCCAAGCGCCATGGCGTGCTGGTGCTGGAGGAAACGGCGGACGGTGTCCACATCGCCTACCGGCCCGGCGTCAGCCCGCGCAGCCTGGCTGAATTGCGCCGCTATCTGGATGCGCCGTTGCGGCCCACGCTGGTGCCGGCGGAGCGCTTCGAGCGGCTGTTGCAGGATCATTACGAAGGCGAGAGCAACGGCGCGGCGCGGATGATGGAAGATCTCGGCGAGGAAATGGATCTGAACCAGGTCGCCATGGCCCTGCCCGAACCCGAAGACCTGCTGGAAAGCGCTGACGACGCCCCGATTATCCGCCTGATCAATGCGCTGCTAACTGAATCGATCAAGGAAAACGCCTCCGACATTCACATTGAAACCTTCGAGAATCGCCTGCTGGTGCGGTTCCGGGTGGACGGGGTGCTGCGCGAGGCCCTGCAACCGCCCCGAGCCTTGGGGCCGCTGCTGGTGTCCCGAGTCAAGGTGATGGCCCATCTCGACATCGCCGAAAAGCGCTTGCCCCAGGACGGGCGCATTTCGCTCAAGGTGGCCGGGCGACCGGTGGACGTGCGGGTATCGACCCTGCCGACCGGACACGGCGAGCGGGTGGTGCTGCGTTTGCTGGACAAGCGCGAAGGCCGGCTCGATTTGCGGCATCTGGGTATGGAGCAACACGACGAAGCGCGGCTGTTGAAGCTGATCCATCGTCCGCATGGCATTCTGCTGGTCACCGGCCCCACCGGTTCCGGCAAGACTACCACGCTCTATGCCGGGCTGATTCAGCTCAACGACCGCAAGCGCAATATCATGACCGTTGAGGATCCCATTGAATACTACCTGGACGGCATCAGCCAGACTCAGGTGAACACCAAGGTGGAAATGACCTTTGCCCGGGGCCTGCGCGCCATTCTGCGTCAGGATCCCGATGTGGTGATGGTCGGTGAAATCCGCGATCTGGAAACCGCCGAGATCGCGGTGCAAGCCTCGCTGACCGGCCATCTGGTGCTCTCCACCCTGCACACCAACAGTGCGGTCGGCGCCATGACCCGGCTGCGCGACATGGGGGTGGAACCCTTTCTGTTGTCCTCCTCGCTGATCGGCGTCCTGGCGCAACGGCTGGTGCGCAAGCTCTGTCCGCATTGCAAACAGCCGCATCTGGCGACGCCATCCGACTGTGCAGCGCTGAACGTGGATCCGGCGACGCCGCCGACGCTCTATGTGCCGATCGGCTGCGCCCAGTGCAACCAGTCCGGCTATCGGGGCCGTACCGGCATTTTCGAACTGGTGACGGTGGATGAAGCGATGCAGACCCTGATTCATGAGGGCAAGGGCGAGCAGGAACTGGAGCGCCACGCCCGGTTGTCCAGCGCCAGCATTCGCGATGACGGTCGCCGCCGGGTGCTGGCGGGCGATACCGCGCTCGCCGAACTGGTGCGGGTCACCCGGGAGGACTAATGCCCGCTTTCCAGTATGCGGCGCTCGACGCCAAGGGTCGCCAGCGCAAGGGACTGATTGAAGCGGATACGCCGCGCATGGCCCGGCAGGCGCTGCGGGAACGGGGCCTGAATCCGCTGGGGGTCGAGGAGATCGCCAGCCAGGAACGGCGGCGCGGCCGCCAGTGGTGGAGTGGCGGGCGGGTGCGGATCAGCGCCACCGATCTGGCGCTGATCACCCGGCAACTGGCGACCTTGGTCGGGTCCGGCCTGCCGCTGGAGGAAGCGCTGGGCGCAGTGGCCCGCCAGGCCGACCGCTCACGCTTGGGTGGCTTGCTGCTGGCGGTGCGCACCCGGGTGCTGGAAGGTCATACCTTGGCGACCGCGCTGGGCGATTTCCCCCAGGTGTTCCCGGAACTGTACCGGGCGACCGTGGCCGCCGGCGAACAGTCCGGCCATCTCGACGTGGTGTTCGAGCGCCTGGCCGATTACACCGAAGCCCGTCAACTGATGCGCCAGAAGGTGGGACTGGCGCTGTTCTATCCGCTGCTGCTGACCGGCGTCGCCATTCTGATCGTCGCTGGCCTGCTCACCTATGTGGTGCCCCAGGTGGTGCAGGTGTTCAGCAACCTCAATCAGCAGTTGCCCGCGTTGACCCGGGGGTTGATCGCGCTCAGCGATTTCCTGCGCCAGTACGGTGGACTGCTGATCATGGGACTGGCGGCCGGCGCTGTCAGTTGGATCTATGCGTTGCGCCGACCCGGATTTCGGCGGCAGGTGCATCGGACCCTGCTGCGGTTGCCGCTGCTGGCGCGACTGATTCGGGGCGCCAACACGGCCCGCTTCGCCCGCACCTTCAGCATTCTGATGGCCAGCGGCGTGCCGGTGCTGGAGGCGATGCGGATTTCCGCCCAGGTGCTGAGCAATCTGCCGATGCGGGATGCGGTGGAACAGGCGGCGGTGCGGGTCAAGGAGGGCGCCAGTCTGCAAAAAGCCATCAGCAACAGCGGCTATTTCCCGCCGATGACCGTGCAACTGATCGCCAGCGGCGAGGCCAGCGGGCGGCTGGAGAATATGCTGGAGCGGGCGGCGGTGCAGCAGGAGCGTGAAACCGAGACGCTGATCGCGGCGCTGCTGGGCATTTTCGAGCCGATGCTGATTCTGCTGATGGGCGGGGTGGTGCTGATCATCGTGCTGGCGATCCTGCTGCCGATTTTCGACCTCAATCAACTGGTGCGCTGAGCGGCCGCCCGCAGTCCATTGCTGTCCAGGGTGTAGGCGCGGGCGAAGCCGCCGACAAAACGCGCCTGGCTGGGCGTCAGCCGCAGCAGCAGAAAATCGCTGAACTCGAAACGCGGCGTTGCTGCGGGGAACCGGGCCTGATAGCGCCGCGCCCCATCCCGGTAGGCGACGCTGTTCTTGGCGAGACGCTCAACCCGGCCCTGAAGCATCACCCGCGCCAGCGTTTGCGGGTCTTCACCCTCCCGCTCCGGTTCACTGATCGTCAACCCGGCGCGTGGATCGACCAGCAGGTTGCGGGTGTGGGCCGCCAGGGTGCTCAGGTGCAGCAGCAGACCGCTGAAATCCGCCTCGGCGATGTAGGCGACCCAGGAGGCTTCCGGGCCTTCGGGGCCTTGAGTCGCCAGCGCCGCCCACTGCCGGGCGCGGATCAGATTCGCCATCAAATGCTGTTCCTGAAGGTTCACTGCGTTTCCTCCCACTTTAGGGCAGCGCCGCCCAGTCCACGGCGTGCTGATCCCGTCCCTGCCGCCGCAATGCCCATAACGGCGAAAGATCCCGCAGCCGGTTGACCGCTGCGGTGACGGCGGCGATGACGGCGTCGATCTCCGCGCCCGTGGTGAAGCGCCCCAGGCTGAACCGCACCGCGCTCCGCGCCTGAAACGGGTCGCAGCCCATGGCGCGCAGTACATGCGACGGTTCATCACGGGCCGATGTGCAGGCGGAACCGGTGGCGACCGCGATCTGTGGCAGCGCGGTCAACAGCGCTTCGGCGGTCAGACCAACGAAACTGATATTGAGAATGCCAGCGACGGTGCGCTGGGGATGACCATTCAGCACGACCTCGCCCAGCCGGGCCAGGCCCAGCCACAGCCGGTCGCGCAATCTCTGGATGCGGGCCTGTTCGTGCACCCGTTCCGCGCGGGCGAGACGCACGGCTTCACCCATCGCGGCAATTTGATGGGTGGGCAAAGTACCGGCGCGCAGGCCGCGTTCCTGACCGCCGCCGTACAGCAGCGGCTCCAGCCGCACCCGGCGTGGCCGCTGGCGCACGTAGAGCGCGCCGATGCCCTTGGGACCGTACAGCTTGTGCGCGCTCAGGCTCAGCAGATCCACCGGCAGGGTGCGCACATCGAGCGGCAGCTTGCCGGCGCTCTGGGCGGCGTCCACATGCAGCAGAACGCCACGCGCCTGGGTGATGGCCCCGATAGCAGCCAAGTCCTGCACGACGCCGGTTTCATTGTTGACGTGCATCAGGGACACCAGCACGGTGTCTGGCCGCAGCGCCGCTTTAACCTGTTCCGCCGTGATCAGGCCGTCTGCATCCGGAGCCAGATAGGTGACGGCGCATCCTTCCCGTTCCAGCCGCCGGCACCCATCGAGCACCGCCTTGTGCTCGGTCTGGCTGGTGATCAGATGCCGGCCCTGGCGGGCGTAAGCGCGCATGACGCCGAACAGGGCCAGATTGTTGGCTTCGGTAGCGCCAGAGGTCCAGAGGATTTCGCCGGGATCGGCCTGGAGCAGGGCAGCGACCTGCTCCCGGGCGGCGTCAACCGCCTGAGCCGCCGCCCAGCCAAAAGGATGGGTGCGGGAAGAGGGATTGCCAAACACGCCATCCTGGGTCAGATGCTGATTGAGAACTACGGCGACTCGTGTATCCATGGGCGTGGTCGCCGCGTAGTCCAGATAGATTATCGGCTCGGCCCTTGCGGCGCGCGGGCGGAACGCCGGCAAGGTTCGCCTACATCAGCGCCGGGGCGATGAACCGCTCGGAGGAACGGTCGCGCCGCCGGCCATTCTGGCGATGCACCACGTCGCAGACCGCAGGGCGCTCAACGAATTGCGCCAGGGTAATGCCTTCCAAAAAGTTGAAAATCTGCCGGCTGAGATCGGTCCATAGCTCGTGGGTCAGACAACGCCGGCCGTCCTGGCAGTTTTCGTTGCCGCAGCAGCGGGTGGCGTCCAGCCGCTCGTCCACGGCGCTGATGATGTCGGCGACCGTGACCTGATCGGGCGACTGCGACAGCCGGTAGCCGCCGCCGGGACCGCGCACGCCTTCCACCAGATTGCGCTTGCGCAGGCGGGCGAACAATTGTTCCAGATAGGACAGCGAAATTCCCTGGCACTGGGAAATTTCAGCCAGCGTGACCGGACCATAGCGGTCATGGATGGCCAGGTGCATCATGGCGGTGACCGCATAGCGGCCTTTCGTGGAAAGTCTCATTTAGCATTACCCCAGCAGTTGACGTTTTTGGGTAGTCAATTCTTGACTGTTGAGTAGGGAAACTATATTAACCCATTGGCTTAGTCAACTAATCAGCGGATAAAACCCAAAAATCTCCCTGAAATGCCTGCTGCGGGCTCAGCCGGGAGGATCGAGCGATTCGGCGAAGCGGTGACCCTGGTGCAGGCAGTAGCTCAGCCATTTATAGAGAAAGCGGTTGATGCGCCAGCGGTTCGGCAAGTGGGGGCCGTGCGCCCAGCAGGAGCGGGGGTGGGTAGCCAGGGGCGGATAGTGACGCGGGTGGGCAGCGAGGACCTCGGCCTGCCGGGCATCGTGATACACCCGAATCCGCAGATTCGGTTCGGCGATGAACGCGCCCTCTTTCTGGTCGAACTGGTAGGTCAGGATCAGCTCGCTGGTGTAGCGGCTGCGCTCGACGAGGTGAAAATGCAGATCCAGGCCGCCCGGCGTCCGTGATACCCGGTGAACCGGGGTGGAGGGCATCACCGGCAACAACCGGCGGATCCCGATGTAATTCTGCTCGTATAAATCCATCAATGCCGCGAACGTACCCGGCGATTCGAGGGTGAGCGGCCGGTTTGGAGAAGGTGAGGAAGGGTGGAGCAGGATCATCGTTTTATCCGCCGGGCGCGGAAAGCGGCGGTTCCAGTCGCCAGCCCGCTGCGTCGCAGCTCAGCACGCGCCCGTGGTTATACCAGTCGCCCAGCACCGCCCGCCGCACCGGTTGATCCTCCAGCATTCCGTCGTGCAGCGCCGGGCGGTGGGTATGGCCGTGAATCAGGCGCTGAACGCCGTGAAGACGCAGAACCCGTTCCACTTCGCCGGGGTTGACATCCATGATGTCCGCCGCTTTCTGCCCGGTGGCCTGGCGGCTGGTTTCCCGCAACTGACCGGCCAGCGCCCGCCGTTGCGCCAGCGGCAGGGCCAGAATCTGCGTTCGCCAGGCCGGATCGCGGACCTGAGCGCGGAACGCCTGATATTCGATATCGTCGGTGCATAACGTGTCGCCATGCAGCAGCAACACCCGCTCGCCCGCCAGTTCAATCACTACGCTTTCCGGCAGCAGTCGCATTCCGCTGGCGGCGGCGAAGCGTTCACCGAGCAGGAAATCGCGGTTGCCGTGCAGAAAATACACGGGGACGCCGTGCCCGGTCAGTGCGTGCAGGGCGGTTGCGACGATTCCCCCCAGTTCGGCATCGTCGTCATCGCCAATCCACGCCTCGAACAGATCACCCAGGATGTAGAGCGCCTCGGCCCAGCGCGCCCGCTGGCGCAGGAACTCCAAAAACAGGGCGGTAGTCGCCGGGCGACCCGGTTCCAGGTGCAAATCGGAGATGAACAACGTCGCCATCGGCTATTCGCCGATCACTTCGACGGTTTCGATGATCACGTCCGTGGTCGGCACGTCTTGATGGCTGCGCCGCGAGGCGGTGGCGACTTTGGCGATGGTTCTGACCACCTCCATGCCCTCCACCACCTTGCCGAACACGCAATAGCCCCAGCCTTGGGCATTGGTGCCGCGATAGTCGAGAAAATCGTTATCTTTCAGGTTAATAAAAAATTGCGCGGTGGCGGAATGGGGTTCGGAAGTGCGGGCCATGGCGACCGTACCGGTCTGATTCTTCAGGCCGTTGTCCGCCTCGTTGCGAATGGCCGCGTTCGTTGGTTTCTGACTCATATCCGGATTGAGACCGCCGCCCTGGATCATGAAATTGGGGATCACCCGGTGAAACAGGGTGCCGTCATAGAACCCGTCCCGGGCGTACTGGAGAAAGTTGGCGGCAGTGGCCGGAGCGCGGGCGTGATCGAGTTCAAGGGCGATAACGCCGAGCGTCGTGTTCAGTTTAATCATGGCGCTTTTTTCTCTACCTTCTGGGTGGATTCAGCGGCGGGAGTGGGAGTGGCGGGAGCGGCCGGGGCTGGCAATACGGTGACGGATTGAATGATTATCGGTGTCTGGGGCACATCGCTGAATTGTCCGCCGGGACCGCCCGGGCCGGTGGGCGCCCGGCGGATTTGATCCACGACCTCCATGCCGTCGATGACCTGACCGAACACGGCATAACCCCAGCCCTGGGGGGTGGATGAGCGGTAGTCCAGCATCGGATTATCCTGGACATTGATGAAAAACTGGGCGGTGGCGGACTGCGGATCGTTGGTGCGAGCCATGGCCACCGCGCCGCGCCGGTTTTTCAGGCCATTGTCGGCTTCGTTCCCGACCGGGGCGCGGGTGGCCTTCTGCTGAAAGTTGGCCGTGAAGCCGCCGCCCTGAATCATGAACGTGGGGATCACCCGGTGAAAGATCGTGCCGTTGTAAAAACCGTCCCGCGCGTAGGTGAGAAAGTTGGCGACCGTCTTTGGCGCTTTGTCATCAGCCAGTTCCAGGGTGATCGGGCCGAGGCTGGTGTCCAGTCGGACCTGGGTTGCGGCCAGGGCGGTGGAACAGGCCAGACTGAGCGCGGCGGCGACCAGTAGTGAGGTTTGTTTGAGCATGGCGAGATCATTAGGTAGTGGAGAATAACGCAGCATGATAGTCGGCTAATCGCCCGGCTGCCAAATTTGGCGGGTTTGGCGCTTTCCGCTACCATGTTTTTACTATGAAGACGATCACTTGCAAAACCCGTTTCGCGCCCAGTCCCACGGGCTATCTGCACTTGGGCAATGTCCGCACCGCGCTGTTCAACGCGCTGCTGGCCCGGCATGAGCAGGGCCATTTTCTGTTGCGGATCGAAGACACCGACCGGGAGCGCAGCCGCCCGGAATACACCGCCGCGTTGCTGGAGGATTTGCGCTGGCTGGGGCTGGACTGGCAGGAAGGGCCGGAGATCGGCGGCCCCCATGCACCCTACGCCCAGGCCGAGCGAACCGCGATTTATGCGGAATACTACCGGCGGCTGGAGGAACGCGGTCGGGTTTATCCCTGTTTCTGCACCCCGGCGGAGCTGGCGCTGAGTCGCAAAGCGCAACGGGCGGCGGGACGGCCGCCGCGCTATGCCGGAACCTGCGCCCACCTCAGCGCGGCGGAACAGGCCGCCCGCCGCGAGCACGGACGGCAACCCACCTTGCGCTTTCGAACTCCGGTCGGAAAAAGGGTGCAATTCACCGATCTGGTGCGTGGCCCGCAGCCGTTCGCCAGCGATGACATCGGCGATTTCATTATCCGCCGGGCCGATGGCGGGCCGCAGTTCTTCTTTGCCAACGCGGTGGACGATGCGCTGATGGGCATTACTCACCTGTTGCGCGGCGAAGACCATCTGACCAACACCCCGCGCCAGTTGTTGTTGCTGGAGGCGCTGGAACTGCCGGCTCCGCACTACGGTCACCTGGCGCTGATTGTCGGGGCCGACGGCGGACCGCTGTCTAAACGCGAAGATCATGCCAGTCTGCGCGAGTTGCGGGCGGCCGGTTATCTGCCCGAAGCGCTGCTCAATTATCTGGCCCGAATCGGTCACCGCTATGAACGTGATGGGTGGCTGACGCCGGTGGAACTGGCCGCCGGGTTTGCGCTGGAACGGCTGGGTCGCGCCCCGGCCCATCACGACGAGGCGCAACTGCTGCACTGGCAGGTCGAGGCGGTACAACGCGCCAGCCTGGAATCGGTGTGGGCGTGGCTGGGAGAGGCGGTTCGCGCGCGGGTTCCGGCGGCTTGCCGGGAGGAGTTCATCACCGCAATTCGGCCCAATATCCGCTTTCCCGCTGATGCGGCGTTCTGGGCGGAACGGTTGTTTAGCGAGGCATTGCCGTTAAGTGCAGAGAGCCAGGCGCTGATCGCGCAAGCCGGTTCCGAATTTTTCCGCCACGCGCTGGCGGCGTATACCGAACACGGTGCAGCCTATCAACCGTTGATCGACGATCTGAAACGGCGCGCCGGAGTCAAAGGTAAGAACCTGTTCATGCCCTTGCGGGCGGCGCTGACCGGCGAAACCCACGGCCCGGAACTGGCCCGGATTCTGGCGCTGTTGCCAGCGGACTTAGCACGGCGGCGGTTGGCAGCGGCAGCGCGTCGGCCTGATTGATCGGGGGCTGCCCGGCGCATTGCATCTGCTTTATATAACGTGTGGTGGCTTCCAGCCCGCTTGGCGCGTCGAACCTCGCTTAAAGAAGCCACCCGCTCCACAGCAATCTTTGAAGAACCCATTTCTTAATCTCTGCCGGTTTAATAGATCGGATCAACAAAGCTGGAGACCAGTAGGTAAAGTTGAAGTTGCCCATCAAGAAGCCCAAAACTCGATGTCAATGAATGTTTACTCACCTTAAATAGGGTGAGTATCAACAGAGGCAATGAGGTGGTAATGAACGCCATGAAAATCCCCGGTTACACGATCATCCGCAGGATTGGGAAAGGCGGCATGGCTACCGTCTATCTTGCTATTCAGGAATCGCTTGATCGCCAGGTCGCCTTGAAGGTGATCGAATCAACACAGTTTAAAGATGAAAATTTTACGGAACGATTTCTAAAAGAAGGATGCATTATTGCCCAGTTCCAGCATCCTCAGATTACTACGATCTATGATTTTGGCTCGCAGGATCCCTATTATTATTTTTCCATGGAGTTTTTCCCCGGAGGAACGCTCGCTGAACAAATCGAACAGGGATTGACAGTAGAGCGTACTCTGGACATTATTAAATTGATCGCTGAGGCGCTCGCCTATGCTCATAAACGTGGAGTGATCCACCGCGATATCAAGCCACAAAATATCCTGTTCCGCCAGGACGGCACTCCAGCACTCAGTGATTTCGGTATCGCCAAAATGGTCGATGCCGATACCCAGTTGACTGCTCCAGGACTGGCTATAGGCAGTCCAGTCTACATGAGTCCGGAACAAGTGACCGGTCAGAAGCTCGACAACCGTTCCGATCTCTACAGTCTGGGTATCGTATTTTATGAAATGCTCACCCGGCGGCCACCCTATAGAGCGGATGATCTCGTTAGTGTCGCCATGATGCACTGCACTCAACCGGTTCCACGATTGCCTATTGAGTTTAGCCAGCTTCAGCCGGTTTTACAAAAAATCCTGGACAAAAAACCAGCCAACCGTTTTGAAAATGCCGAACAGTTTATTCATGCGCTTGATCAATCGAAAACCCAGCCATCATTTTATTTGTTAAGAGATACAACACGGATTATTGAGTCAGTTAAGACTGCCCTGCCCGGAAAGAAAATCTGGCAGGCCAGTGGGCTATTATTGTTGATAGGAGCAGTCAGCGGATCACTTTATCTGATCGATTTCCATCAACGTGAACCGTCCAACTCCGTGATCGGCGCTATTGAATTACCGCCCGCATCCGGAAACCGCCCTGACAGGGTTATTCATTATGAACAGCTCGCTATCAAATACTTCCAGAATAGTGAGTTTGGGCAGAGTCTGGAATCGATCAAACTGGGTCTTAATACCGCACCAACCGATGCCCGCCTGCTGGCGCTGCGTGAACATGTCGAAAAATATCAGGATGCCAACCGCTTACTGGAACAGGCGCAGCAAAGCTATCATAACGGTATGTTTGAACAGGGCCTGCAACAGATTGACGAGGGCCTGCGGCGCGTACCTGATCACCGTGACCTGATCCTGTTGCGCAAAACCTTGCAGACCCAGTTTCAGCACCGGTGGCAACAGGCCGATCAACTCCTGTCTCAAGCTCATACGCGATTACAGGAGGGCGCTTTGGAGGATAGCCTGAAACGGGTCGAAGAAGGCTTGCAACTAGTCCCGAGCCATCCCGAACTGCTGACCCTGCGCGCCGGGATTCAGGCGCAACTCAGCCGGCGGCAACGCATCGCGCAACTGTTGGCTCAAGCGCGCGAACTGCAACAGGATGGGGCGCTGGCCGAAAGCCTGCAACGAATCCAGGAGGGACTGCGCTTGGCCCCTGATCAGCCTGATCTCCTGAATTTGCGCGATCAGGTGAAAATGGCGATCCAAACCAACAGCCGCATCCACCAGTTGCTGCGCGATTGCGCCACCCGGTTTCAACTCGACCGCCTCTCTGCTCAAACCGGCAGCGAGGCGGTGGCGTGCTATCATCAAATAGTGACCTTGGCGCCCAATAACAGCGAAGCGCGCGCCAGGCTGGAGCAACTGGCTGACCGGTATGCGAAGTGGGCCAGCGACGCTATCCGTCAAGCAGATTTTCAACGCGCCGAGGAATATCTGGCGCAACTGGTTCAGATTAAACCTGACCATTCACAACTCGTCAGTCTGAACCAGACCTTGCAAGCCAGGCGGGAACAGGCGGCTTTTAAGGCGCAGCAGGAAGTTGAGAGCAAGGCCCGCCCGAAAACCACTGAGGAAACCAAGCGCCGGGCAGTGGGAGAGTCTCCTCCCGGGCGGATGTCAAACAGTTCCAGTGCTTCCGTGCGCCCGAAACTACCCACGGATCCGGTTTCGAAACCCAGGATAGCGCAGCCATCGAAGCCGCCCAAACCCGCATCGGAACGTGCGGTTCAGCCTCGCCAAAAGGGACCGAAGCCTGGCTGTAGAGAGGCGCTGGTCAAGGCGCAACTTGGAGAACCGCTGTCAACTGCTGAACAGGAGGCGTGTAAGCCATGAAAATTTCCGTAATCAATCACCCTGGATTTTTACAATATACGGCCGCCCTGATGCTGTTCATATTCCTTTCGGGATGTGCTACGTCTTCTTCGGAACAGGCTCAGCAATCCGCTCCGACTCCTCCCGTTCAGCCGATTGCCTTCGATGATGCGGTGCTGAAGGCGGCGAACGACTTGTTTAGCCGCGCCCAATTACCCGCTGCGGATTCGGGAGAGTCCACAAAGTATGTTTTGGTGATCGATCCCTTGATCGATGGAATATCGGGTGCGCAATCGGTTGCCACGCGGTCGATGGAAGCACGTCTCGTTGAGCTGGTTAAGAAAAATTATCCACAATTTACGGTGCAGCCCTTCTCAACAACGACTGTTGCCAAATCGCCAATCGTACTGGTAGGGACTTTCACAGGCGTTAATAGTGAGGGAAAGACCGAAGGAGTCCGTGAAGCTTTCCGCGTCTGTCTCGCGCTCGCTGATCTCAAGTCGGGGAAGATCATTTCCAAGGGCGTCGCGCGCGCGACGCCTAAAGGAGTTAATATCACGCCTACTGCGTATTTCAAGGACAGTCCCACATGGCTACCGGATCAAGCCACTGAAGGCTACATTAAAACTTGCCAGGGCACCAAACCGGGCGACCCGATCAATCCGGTCTATGCGGATCGCATTCTCACGGCAGCGCTGATTAGCGAAGCGATCAACGCCTACAACAATCGTCAATACCAAAAGGCGCTGGACTTATACCGGAGCGCGCTGCAATCCCCCGGAGGAAAACAACTGCGCGTTTATAACGGTCTTTATCTGACCAGTTGGAAACTGGGCCGCCGCAACGAAGCGACTCAAGCCTTTGGGAATATCGTGGACTATGGTCTGACGAACAAGCGTCTCGCCGTCAAGTTTCTGTTTAAACCGGGTTCTGCGGATTTCTGGCGGGACCGGCAGGTTACCGGACCATACCCTGTTTGGCTGAAGCAGATCGCGCAACGCACTTCACAACATCAGGGGTGCCTGGAGATTGTGGGGCATACGAGTCGTACCGGACCTGAACCGCTTAACGAGCGGCTGTCGCTGTTACGCGCGGGATATGTCCAGCAAAAGCTGGAATACGATGCGCCGGAATTGCGGACTCGGACGATTGCCAATGGCGTGGGATCCAGGGAAACCCTGATCGGCAGTGCGACTGACGATGCCAGGGATGCGCTGGATCGTCGGGTAGAGTTTAAGGTCATCGACTGTCGCGCACCCGGTTAGCGCCTGCACGAAAACCTCTCTCCTCTGTGAGAAGAGAGGGATTGGCTCGGACTACCGTAGTTTCCTAATTGCTATCCCCATATAGCATGTGGTCCGCGCCACGCGGATTCAGCCCGCTCCGTGTGATCCACACCCTGCGCCGATGGCTATTCCGTCCGCAACGCATCCGCAGGCCGGGCGCGGGCCATGCGCCAGATCGGGTACAGCCCGGCCAGCAGGGCGGCGAGAATCGCCAGCGCCAGCGTTTCCAGCAGCAGCAACGGATTCACCTCAAACGGCAGACTCCAGCCGAAGGCCCGCCGGTTGATGACAAAGATCAGCACCGCCGCCAGCAGCACACCGGTTGGCAGGGCCAACAAGCCGGCGGCAGCGCCCATGAATCCGGTTTGCAGCGACACCAACCCGCCGATTTCGCCCGCCGTCATCCCGGTCGCGCGCAACACTGCGAATTCCCGCGCCCGCTCCAGATGCAGGGCCAGCAGCGCGCTCAACACGCCGACGACCGCCACCAGAATCGCCAGCAGCCGCAACACGTTGGTGATGGTGAAGGTGCGGTCGAAAATCTCCAGAGTGCGGCTCTGAATATCGCGGTTGGAGCGGATCAGCAGCGGCTGAATCGGCCCCAGATGATCCTGTAGCCGCTCGCGCACGACCGCCAGATTCTCGCCCGGCGCGACGAACACCGCCAGTGAACCGACCACCGGTTCGCGCCAATGGCGTTCATAGCCGGAGCGGTGCAGGAGAATCCGTCCGTGTTCTGAACCGTAATCCAGGAACACGCCGGCGATGACAAACCGCTGCATTCCCCGGTCAGTGGGCAGGTCCAGCGCATCGTCCACCCGCAATCCACGGCGGTAGGCCAGCGGTTCCGAGATCAGGATCGCTTCGCCGGTTTGGAACGCGGTCCAGGCGGTGACAGGATCGCCATCGATCAGGCGATAGCCGGCTTGGGATGCAGGCGCGAGATCCACCGCCATGACCTGGACGGGGTGGCCATGAAGATCAACCGTGATCCGTCGGTAAGTGGAAACCGCCGCCACACCCGGCGTTTCGCGCACGGCCGCCAAGGCTGCCGGACGGATGATCTCCGTATGACTGCCGCCGTCCTCGATAGCGGGCGGCGCGAGGTACAGATCGGCGTTGAGCAGATCGTGAATCCAGATCGCCACCCCGCCCCGGAAGCTGTCCACCATCACTCCGACGCCGACCGTAGTGGCGAACGCGACCATCAATGCCGCGACCGCGATGCCGGTGCGGCTGAGATGGCGGGCGACATCGCGGTTGGCCATCCGCGCCAGCAGACCCAGCCGGGCGGCCAGCGGCTGGTTCAGGCGCACCAGACCGACCACCAGCGGCGGGGTCAGCAGCGCGCAGCCCAGAATCAGCAGGAACAAACCGGCGAAACCGGGAATCAGGGTCTGGGAAAACCACAGTATCAGCCCGCCGCCGCCCAGCAGCGCCAGCCCGCTCAGCACCAGACGTGGTAAAGCAGCCTGCCAGCGGCTTTCCAGATGAGCGCGGCTCAGCGCCAGGCCGGGGGGAACGTCAGCGGCTTCCCGCGCCGGCAGCCAGGCCGCCGCCAGCGTCGCCAGCAGCCCCAGCGCCGCGCCCTTGGCCAGCGACCAGGGATCGATGAAAAACTCCCGGACGCTGAGCACATAGTACAAATCGTTGAGGGTGCGCGTGACCAGATGCACCAGCCCGGAGCCCATCCACAACCCCAGCAGCCCGCCCAGCAGAGTGCCGACCAGCCCCAGCAGCAGCGCCTCGCCCAGGATGCCCAGGAACAGTTCCTGGCGGCTGACGCCCAGCGCCCGCAACATGCCCAGCAGCGCCCGGCGCTGTACTACCGAAAAGCTGATGGCGTTGTAGATCAGGAACAAACCGACCACCAGCGCCAGCAAGCTCATGGCGGTCAGGTTCAGCGAAAAGGCGGCGCTAAGGTCCGCCGTCGCCTGATTACGTTGCGCGGGAAGCTCCAGCCGCACCTCGGGGGGCAGTGCGGCGCGCAGTCGGGCGGCCAGCGCCGCGCCGGCGTTGCCCTCCGGCAGAATCAGATCAATGTGGCTGAGGCGGCCCGGCTGACCAAGCAGAGTTTGCGCGGTGCTGAGGTCGGTGATGATCAGGCCGTCCAGTTCCGGGCCTTGCAGCGTACCGGCGCGCTGGAGAGTGAACTGCTGCTCGCCGCGCCGCAGCGTGACCTGCTCGCCCAGAGAGGCTGGCAGCAAGGCGGCGTCAGCCCTCAGTAACAGCGCGCGCAGGTCAAAATCACTGCCGGTGAGGTCAGCGGCGGGGTCGCGGAACGGCGCTTCAGCGAAAGGATCGACGCCGAGGATTTGCAGCAGTTGCCCCGGCTGATCGGCGCGCGGCAGTGAGCCAGTCACTACGGGAGCCGCTTGTCGTACCCCCAGCTCCAGCCGCAGACGCACATAAACGGCTTCGGGAACGCCCTGTGGTCCACCCACCAGGCGATGGGTGGCGTGGCCGGTGATGCGGCCCATCGCCAGATCGAAACTGCGCCGGGCGCTGGCGTTGGCCAGATCCACCGCCAGCACCACCGCAACGCCGAGGGCGATGCCCAGAATCGCCAGTCCCAGTTGCCAGGGATGGCGCAGCGGGTGGCGCAGCAGCGCCCGCCAGAGCAGCGGCGTCACCGAGGTTGCTCCCGGATCTGGCCGGCGCTCAGGACCAGAATGCGGTCGGCGCGAGCGGCGACGTCCGGGCTGTGAGTGACCATGACCAGGGTGGTTTTTGCCTGGCGGTGCAGGGTCAACAGCAGTTCCAGGATGTGCTGACCGGTGGCGGCGTCGAGGTTGCCGGTCGGTTCATCGGCCAGCACCAGCCAGGGGTTGTGAACCAGCGCCCGGGCCAGCGCCAGCCGTTGCTGCTCGCCGCCGGACAGCCGCTCCGGGAAACTGGCGCGGCGGTCGCCCAGCCCGAGGTGATCCAGCAGTTCCAGCGCCCGGTCGCGCGAGTCCAGTGTGGCGATTCCATTCAGCTCCAGCGGCAGCAGCAGGTTTTCGGCGACGGTCAGGGTCGGGATCAGATTAAAGAACTGAAAGACGAAACCGATATGCCGGCGCCGAAAGCGGGTGCGTTCCACTTCAGGCAAAGCGGTCAGCCGGTGGTCGCCAATGCGGATTTCGCCCGCATCCGGCAGGTCGATGCCGCTGAGCAGATTGAGCAGGGTGGATTTGCCGGAACCGGAGGGACCGAGCAGGGCGATGAATTCACCCCGACGGATGTCCAGCGTCAAATCAGCGAAAATCAACCGTTGCCGGTCGCCTTCAGTGTAATGCTTGCGCAGGTTGCGAAGAGCGATGAAGGGGGGCGAGGAGTCCATCGGGCGGTTAGAGTAGTCCAAGGCAGGGGAATTAACGTGTAGACTAAGGCTACTTTATGGTGTGACATTTTTAATCAAGGTTCTGTGGTTGCCGGTTGGGCGGCGGCGAACGCGGGAAGTTCCGATGGGGGCCAGGCCCCGGCTCTGGGGTGGTGAAGCGATCATCATTGAGGTGGGAGGCTATGATGGAGATGCGAAAAATGGAGATAGTCCGATGGCCGGCGCGCGTCGGCCTGTGGGTCTTGACGGTAGCGGCGCTCGGCGCTTGCGCCAGCCCGCAGGGGGACCGGCTGCCGCCCTCCAGCAACTACGGTTCCCAGACGGCTTCGCCGGAGCAGTATCACTATCTGATCGGTCCTGGCGACCAGTTGCAGATTTTTGTCTGGCGCAATCCCGAAGTGTCGCAGAACGTTACCGTCCGCCCCGATGGCAAGATCAGCACGCCGCTGGTCGAGGATTTGCAGGCCAGCGGCAAGACGGCCATCCAACTGGCCCGGGATCTGGAAAAGGCCCTGGAAACCTATATCCGCCAGCCGATTGTCACCGTCATCGTCGCCAATGGGATCGGACCCTACAGCGAACAGATCCGGGTGGTCGGTCAGGTCGGTCAGGGCAGTCAGGGCAGTCAGGACAGCCAGGGTAGTCAGGCCACCAAACCGCAGGCGATTGCTTACCGACAGAAAATGACGTTGCTGGATGTCATGATTGTGGTGGGTGGCTTGACCCCATTCGCTGATGGCAACAAAACCCGGCTGGTGCGAGTGGTGGAGGGCAAGCAGCAGGAATATCGCGTGCGGCTGGATGATCTGCTCAATGGGGATATCACGGCGAATGTGGACATGCTGCCGGGCGATATCCTGATCGTGCCGGAAGCCTGGTTCTAAACGACGGGCGCGGAGATCGCAGCGATGAATGAAATCATCGAACAGATGCTGGATTACCTGCGGGGCATCTGGCGTCATCGCTGGCCGGCGCTGCTTTGCGCGTGGATGATCGGCGTCGTGGGGTGGACCGTGGTCCTGCTGCTGCCCGATCAGTATCAGGCTTCGGCCCGCGTGTTCGTGGACACCCAGTCCATCCTGCGCCCGTTGTTGCAGGGCCTGACCGTGGAAGTCAACCCCGATGCCCAGGTGGGGCTGGTCGCCCGAACTCTGCTCAGCCGGCCCAATCTGGAGCAAATCGCCCACACCACCGGGCTGGATGCGCAGGTTCAGGATCCCGCGGCCCTGGACCGGCTGCTGAATCGGCTGAAGGAGCGTATCGATCTGGTGGGCGCCGGACGGGAAAATCTCTACACCATTACTTTCGAGGATCGCGACCCGCAACGGGCCAAACAGGTGGTGCAAACCGTGGTGGAGGTCTTTGCGGCCAATCTGGTCGGCGATACCCGCCAGGATTCCGACGCTGCCCAGCGCTTTCTGGAAGAGCAGATCAGCGAGTACGAAGCCCGACTGGTTGAAGCGGAAAACCGGCTCAAGGATTTCAAGATCAAAAATGTGGGGCGGATGCCATCGGAAGGGCAAAACTACTATGCACGCCTGCAACAGGTGGCGACCGAGCTGGAAGCGACCCGGTTGAAGCTGGCCCAGGCGGAAAGCCGCCGCAATGCTCTGCAACAGCAACTCAGCGGTTCGGCGCGGCCGCCGACGGACAGTGAGGGCGAGGCGGTGGTCCTGCCGGTTGACGCCCGCATCAGCAGTCTGGAGCAGAAGCTGGATGAGTTGCTGATCCAGTACACCGACCGACATCCCGATGTCAGCATTCTGCGCCAGACGGTTGCGGACCTTAAACGCCAGCGCGAGCAGGAGCTGGCCCAGTATGCGGCCGGTTTGGCCGGCAAACAGGCGGATAACGGCGCCCGTCGTTTGAACGCCAATCCGGTCTACCAGCAATTGAAGGTCGCGCTCGCCCGGGAGGAGGCCAACCTGGCCTCGTTGCGGGTGCAGGCCGACGAATACGAGAGGCGGCGCCGGGAACTTCAGAACCAGGTCAGCACGATTCCCAAGATTGAGGCCGAACTGGTGGCGCTGAACCGTGACTATGAGATTAATCGCAAGAAGCATGACGAGCTGGTGGGCCGGCGGGAATCCGCCCGCCTGTCCCAGCAAGCCGAGCAATCCAAGCAGGACGTGCGCTTTAAGATCGTCGATCCGCCCCGGGCGCCACCGAAACCCACCGGTCCCAGACGGCTGTTGTTATTGTCCCTGGTGTTAGCCGTGGGACTGGGCGCCGGGGTTGGCCTGGCCTTTCTCTGGGCGCAACTGTGGCCGACCTTCGACAGTCGCCGCGCCCTGCTGCGGGTGACCCAGATGCCCGTGTTTGGCAGCGTCGGTCTGGTGCGGTCGCCGGCGGCCCAGCGCCGCGAGCGATGGCAAATGGGGGTCTACGTGGCGCTGTTGGGTCTGCTGCTGTTGAGCTATGCCGGGCTGGTTGCCGTACAAATGCTGCGCGCTTCGAGCGTGGCCTTGAACTGAAAAGACGGGGAAGAGCGATGGACAGTATTGAGAAAGCCATGCTGGCCCGGCAGCGCGCCTCAGTTCGCGCATCAACGCTTCCGCCCACCGCCGCTCCGCCGCTGGAAGACGTAATCGAACGGGCGGCCTCTTTGCCAACCCCGACCAATCTGGCGGTGGGCGCGCCCCTCTCCGCCAAGCGCACCCAGCGGTCAGCAGCCCTGGATTTTGAGCGCATCCGCGCCGCCGGTCTGCTGGTCCCCGATGCCCAGCGTGGGCAGATCAAGGAGGAATATCGCCATATCAAGCGCCCCCTGTTGCTGAACGCTGATGGCCGGGGGGCGGTGATGGTCGAGCATCCCAATCTGGTGATGGTGACCAGCGCCCGCCCGAACGAGGGCAAGACCTTCACCGCGTGCAATCTGGCGCTGAGCATTGCCGCTGAACGCAATCGTACGGTGCTGCTGGTGGATGCCGACGTGATCAAGCCGGCGGTCGCATCCACTCTGGGCGTCGAAGGGGAGCCGGGGCTGGTGGATTATCTGATCGATGATCGGCTGGATCTGGCCGATGTGCTGGTCGACACCAATGTGCCGGCCCTGACCCTGTTACCCGCGGGCAGCCGGCATCATTTATCCACGGAACTGCTGGCCGGAGAGCGCATGCGCAAGCTCGCGGTCGAGATGAGCGAGCGTTACCCGGATCGCATGGTCATCGTGGATTCCCCACCGCTGCTGATGACCTCCGAGGCCAGCATCCTGGCCAGTCTGATGGGGCAAGTGGTCATGGTCGTGGAAGCTGAGCGCACCCCGCAGTCTCAGGTCAAGGAAGCGCTGGCTCTGCTTCATCCCCACCAGATTGTAGGATTCGTCTTGAACAAGACCCGGGCTTTTCTCGGCACCCAGGGCTATGGCTACGGCTACGGTTATAGCTACGGTGTCGATGTCCAGCCGACCGCCGGCGGGCAGTAAGAGCGAGCGCAGCGGATGAAATCTGAACCCGTCGGTTTCCAAAGCGCATTTTGGCCGGTCGTGGCCGGTCTGTTGCTGGCGGGCGCGGGTACGCCGTGCGCCGCGCAGTCGGCGAGCGGATCGTCAGCGGGGGACTGGCGGATCACGCCGCGCCTGAGTGTGGGGACGACCTATTCCGATAACATCCGGCTGGCGCCGTCCGGTGAAGCGGAAGGCGACTGGGTCTGGCAGGTCGATCCGGGCTTGTCGATCTACAAACAGGGTGGGCGGTTGAATCTCCGCTTGGACTACACCGCCCAGGGACTGCTGTATACCCAGAATGGCGATGCCAACACGATTAACAACAACCTGCTGGCGTTCGGCGCCGCCGAGCTTTATCAGGATCATTTTTTCGTGGATGTCTACGGTTCGATGTCGCAGACGCCGGTCACCTCCAGCGGTCGGGTGGATGCCGGCGCACTGGGAGCGAACGGCGCAACGCCCTCCAGCCTGGTTGGGCTGTTCAGCAACTTGCATCTTGGATTGCCTGGCGCCGCTGAGCTGTTCAATCCGACCGGCATTTTCAGCAACATCGCCCTGACGGACAATCAAACCACGCAGTCAACGTTTGGCGTCAGTCCCTACTGGCGACAGCAGGTCGGCGATTGGGCGGAAGCGCTGTTGCGTTACCGCTATGCCGCAGTCAACTACAGCGATTCCGATAACCTGACCGACTTGCCGGACAGCGAATCGCCGGACGACCTGAGTAACAGCCGGATCAGCACCGTCGAATTCAACCTGACCAACGGTCGCCGCCTCAGCCGGACGCGCTGGACGCTCGATTACTTTTATCAGCAACAGGATGACTCGCAGGACAGCATGGGTGCGGAAAACGGCGATAACCGGGAGGAGCATATCAGTGGGCAGGCCGATTACCGGCTGACCCGCGCCTGGGCGCTGGCCGCCGAGGCCGGTTATTACAATGACCAGTCCACGACCGACGCCGATAATCGCAACGGTCCGTACTGGGGCCTGGGCGCAACCTGGACGCCGAACCGTTTTTACACCATGACGGGTTTGTATGGAGCGGAGTTCAACAAGTTGGCGGCGCAATGGGACCCGTCGCCGCGCACGACGCTACAGTTCAGCCGCAGCGACCGCCAGGTCGGTCTCAATCCCGGCGTGTACTGGGATGGCGTATTCAGCCATCGCACCCGTTTCAGCCTCTGGTCGGCCAGTTACCTTCAGGAAGTGACCACTTCCCAGCAATTGGCTGCGGATAACCTGGCGGGCGGTGGGGATGGGCAAGTTCCAGTCCCTGGTCCGGGGGGTTCGTTCGGAGTGACCAACGAGCAGTTTCTCCGCAAGACCTTTAATGGGGCGGTCGCTTACCAGCGCGGTCGGCATCATCTGGGTCTGAACGCCTTTCATGAGAGCCGCGAGTTTCAGGAGGCCGTCAATGATGAAACCACCTATGGCGCTGGCGCGCTGTGGACCTGGCGCTTTGCGCCGCGCACCGCGTCATTTCTCGGAACCGGCTGGGAGCATAGCGAGTTGGGCGATGACCAGCAGAACGATTACTGGGTGTCGGTGATCGGCCTGGCGCGGGTATTCAACCCGGACTGGGGCGGACTGATCAGCTATCGCTACTATCAAAACGACGCGGATCCCAGCGATCAGGGTTTCCGGGAAAACCGGATTAACGCCCGCCTCAGCGTGAAATTCTGACCTCTCATGTACACCGAATACTACGGCTTCAGCGCCAAACCCTTTCAGCTCAGTCCCGATCCCCGCTTCTTTTTCGGCAGCCGCGCGCATAGCCGGGCGCTGTCCTATCTGCGCTATGGCCTGAGCCAGGGGGAAGGGTTCATCGTGGTGACCGGCGGCATCGGCACTGGCAAGACCACCCTGGTTAAAAGTCTGTTCGATGAACTGGATACTGACCGGGTGGTGGCCGCGCAACTGGTGACGACCCAGTTGGAAGCGGACGAACTGCTGCGCAGCGTCGCTGCGACCTTCGGCCTGCCTTACGAGAACATCAGTAAAGCGGCCCTGCTCAAGCGTTTTGAAGATTTTCTGCGCGAGCAGGCCCGGCGCGGGCGCCGGGTGCTGCTGGTCGTGGACGAGGCGCAGAATCTGCCCATGCAGTCGCTGGAAGAGCTGCGAATGCTGTCCAACTTTCAGGTGGCGGCGACGCCGCTGCTGCAAAGTTTTCTGTTGGGGCAGGAGGAGTTTCGCGCCACCTTGCAGGAACCGGGCATGGAGCAGTTGCGGCAACGGGTGATCGCCTCCTGCCACCTCACCCCGTTGAACGAAGCGGAAACCCGCGACTACATCGAACATCGTTTGCATGTGGTTGGCTGGCAAGGCCACGCGCCGCGTTTCGTGGATGAGGCTTTCGCGGCGATTTATCGGCACACCGAAGGCGTTCCCCGCCGGGTGAACGTCTTTTGCGACCGGCTGTTGCTGTACGGTTTTCTGGAGGAACTGCACGAGTTTTCCGCCGCGACCGTCGAAGTGGTCGGACAGGAAATCGGTACGGACTCGCAGTCCTCCCGGGTTGGATCCCCTTCCGTGTCAGGCGGCGGACGGTCGCTGTTGCGAATCAGTCAGGCGATGGAGCAACGGCTGGCCGAACTGGAGGAGGCGGTGGACGCCGTGCTCAAACATCCGGAATGGCAGGATATCCGCATTGACCGGCTGGAGCAGCGCATCCAGCAGTTGGAGCCGACGGTTCGGGTGCTGCGGCAGCAGGTAGCCGACGTCTTGCGCCGGGCGGACAACCCGCGTCCCGAAAGCAGGTCTGATGGAAGTTAGCTTGGTAGCAGACCCTGGCCTGGCCAATCCCACCCTGGCTCCACACCGCCTTTGAATCCCCTTGATCATCATGACCCGCAACAGCGCATGACGCTCCTTCATTCACATCCACATCCTGTTGGCATTCTGGGCGGCACCTTCGATCCCATTCATTACGGCCATCTCCGCACCGCGCTGGAACTGCTGGAGACTCTGGAACTGGCCGAAGTCCGTTTCGTTCCCTGCCGGATTCCGGCTCATCGCGCCACCCCCCGCGTCACTGCGGAGCAACGGCTGGCGCTGGTGCGGCTGGCCCTGCTCGGTCAGGCCGGTTTCGTGGTCGATGACCGGGAAATCCGCCGCGAGGGTCCTTCCTATATGGTGGATACCCTGGCGTCGCTGCGCGCGGATTTCGGTGCGGAGACTCCCTTATGCCTGATTCTTGGCACCGATGCCTTTCGGGAACTGCCCACCTGGCATCGCTGGCGCGACTTGAGCGAACTGGCGCATATCGTGGTGATGCAGCGGCCCGGTCTTCTGCAGCCCTTCCCGCCGGTGCTGGAAAACTTCATCACCGCGCGGGTGGTCTACGATGGGTTGGCGCTGCGTCGCCAGCCCGCCGGCGGCATTCTGTTCCAGCCGGTGACCCAGTTAAACATTTCCGCTACCCAGATTCGCGCGCTGCTGGCGCGCGGTCAATCGCCCCGCTACCTGTTGCCGGACGCAGTGTTAGCCTATATTCACGACCGGGCGCTGTATCCGTCGCCGCCTGCCCAGACTCTCGTACCCCTGTGAGGATGACCCGAACCTTATGCATCTTGAAGCCCTGCGAACCCTTGTCGTTGACGCCCTTGAAGAACTGAAAGCACAGGATCTCACGGTTCTGGACGTGCGCAGCATCGCCAGTTTCACCGACCTGATGATCGTCGCCAGCGGTACTTCCACCCGCCATGTCAAGTCGCTGGCGGACAAGGTGGTTGAGAAATGCCGCCTGGCCGGTCAGCGGCCGCTGGGCGTCGAAGGGGAACACGAGGCCGAATGGGTGCTGGTGGATCTGGGCGACATTGTGGTGCATGTCATGCTGCCGCAAACCCGCGATTTCTATAACCTCGAAAAGCTGTGGACCGTGGATTCCGTCCGGACCGTGCGGCGGTAGAAAAATGTGTGAAGCGAGCGCCCGGTCTCCATAGCGTCTTGCGCCAGCTCTTGAAAATCCACCTGCTCGCGGTGGGCGTCCGGATGCCGGACTGGGTTAAAGCCGGTTACGCCGAGTACGCCAGACGCTTGCCGCGTGAGTGCGCTCTGCATCTGGTGGAAATTCCCGCCGGCAAGCGCGGCCCGAATCCCGATCTGGCGCGCATCGTCCGTGAAGAAGGGGAACGCCTGCTGGCGGCGGTCCCTCCCGGTTCCCGGCTGATGGCCTTGGACGAACGCGGACGGGAATGGACCACGGCCGAACTGGCTGACCAGCTATCGCGCTGGTTACGGGAAGGCGGCGATCTCAGCCTGCTGATCGGTGGGCCGGACGGGCTGGATCCGGCCTGTCGCGCCCGCGCCGGGCAACTTTGGGCGCTGTCGCGGCTGACGTTGCCCCATCCGCTGGTGCGGGTCATGGTCGCTGAACAGCTTTACCGGGCCTGGAGTCTATTGCATCACCATCCTTATCACCGCGCCTGAGATGACCACTGTCCAAATCTACCTCGCTTCCGCCTCGCCGCGCCGCCGCGAGCTGCTGCGCCAGATCGGCGTGTCCTATCGCCTGCTGCGGGTCGTAGTGGACGAGACGCCGCTGCCCGACGAGACGCCTCACGCCCATGTCGCCCGGTTGGCGCAGACCAAGGCGCGGACCGGTTGCCTCGCATTGGGTCGGCGCAAACCGGCGCCGGTGCTGGGCGCGGACACCGTCGTCGTTGTGAATGGGGCCATTCTCGGCAAGCCCCGCGACCGAACTGAGGGGCTGGCGATGCTGGCGAATCTGTCGGGGCGGGAACATCGGGTTTTGAGCGCGGTAGCGCTGGCCACCGCCCAGCGCGAGGCGGTCAAAGTGCAGGAAAGCCGGGTCAGGTTCCGCGAATTGACACCGGCGGAATGCGCCGCCTACTGGGAAACGGGCGAACCGGGCGACAAGGCCGGCGGTTACGCCATTCAGGGCCAGGCGGCAGCGTTCATTACCGAGTTGCGCGGCAGCTATTCCGCCGTCATGGGTCTGCCGCTGTATGAAACCGTCGAACTGCTGAGTGCATTCGGCATTCCGCTCTGGCGCTCCCCTTCTTCCTCTACGAACTAAAATCCTATGGCGACACGCACTGAAGGCGGCACCGGCGACGACATCCTGATCAACATCACCCCCCGCGAAACCCGGGTCGCGGTGGTCGAAAACGGCGTCTTGCAGGAAATTCTGATCGAACGAGCGGATAAACGCGGTCTGGTCGGCAATATTTATCGAGGCCGGGTCTGTCGGGTCCTGCCCGGTATGGAAGCGGCGTTCGTGGATATCGGTCTGGAGCGGGCCGCGTTTCTGCATGTTTCCGATATCCGATCCGATATCCGAACCGAATCGCTGCCCACCACCGAGGCGGTGGCCGATGGCGACCGCGCCATCCCCGCCATTACCGATCTGGTGCGCGACGGCCAGGAAGTGGTGGTGCAGGTCATCAAGGATCCCATCGGCACCAAGGGAGCGCGGCTGACCACCCACATCACCCTGCCGTCGCGATTCCTGGTGTTTCTGGCCGACTCCGACGTGGCTGGGGTTTCGGTCAAGATTGACGGCGAGCGCGAGCGGCAACGGCTTAAAGAGATGGTCAACGCCTTTCGCACTGAATTCGGGGGCGGTTACATCGTGCGCACGGCGGCGGAGGGGGCGGAAGTCGAAGCGGTGCGGGCCGACATGCAGTTTCTGCAACGGCTGTGGAGTTCGATCCGCGAGCGGATTCATCATTCCAGCGGCATCGCGACGCTCTATGAAGATTTGCCGCTGGTGCTACGGGTGCTGCGCGATTTCGTCGGCGACAGCGTGGAGAAAGTCCGGGTGGATTCGCGCGAAACCTGCCAGCGGATGCTGGAGTTCGCCGATAAATTCGTCCCGGAGATGGGGCCGCGTCTGGAGCATTATCCCGGCGAGCGGCCCATTTTTGAACTGTACAGCATCGAAGAGGAAGTTCAGCGGGCGCTGAGCAAAAAGGTGCCGCTCAAGTCCGGCGGTTATCTCATTGTGGATCAGACCGAGGCCATGACCACGATTGACGTCAACACCGGCGCTTATGTCGGCCATCGCAATCTGGAAGAGACCATTTTCAAGACCAATCTGGAAGCGGCCGCCGCCATCGCCCGCCAACTGCGCCTGCGCAATCTCGGCGGAATTATTATTCTCGATTTCATTGACATGGTGAGCGAGGAGCATCGGCAGGCGGTGTTGCGGGCGCTGGAGAAGCATCTGGAGAAGGACCGCGCCAAAAGTCATATTTCGCAGGTGTCGCCGCTGGGACTGGTAGAGATGACCCGCAAGCGCACCCGCGAGAGCCTGGAGCAAATCATGTGCGAGCCTTGTCCGCTGTGCAACGGGCGCGGCTCGATCAAGACCGCCGAAACGGTGTGCTACGAAATCTTCCGCGAACTGTTGCGCGAAACCCGCCAGTACTCACCGCGTCAGTTCGTAGTGCTGGCTGCGCCGGACGTGGTGGACGCCATGCTGGATCATGAATCCACCAGCGTGGCGCAACTGGAAGCGTTCATCGGTATCCCTATCAAGTTCCAGGCCGAGGCGCTCTATCCCCGCGAGCAATACGACGTGGTGCTGATGTGAGCCGGGATTCCCTGACCTCCGGACGCGCTCCTCCCGAGGGAGAAGGGCCTCAGGAAGGACCGAAGCGGCGCTACCGGGAGATATTCGGCCGACCTACGGCTCCGGTTCGACGCCTGGTGCGCTGGACCCGCTGGCTGGCGCTGGCGCTGCTGTTGCCCGTGATGCTGGCGGCGGCGGCGGGGCAATGGTGGTTGCTGCCCCGCCTGAATGAGTATCGCGAAACCCTGGCGACGGCGCTCAGCGATTACCTGCATACGCCCGCACAGATCGAAGCGGTCGCCGCCGAGCGCGAGGGCTGGCGACTGAATCTGCGGTTGCACGGCGTCAGCCTGCGCGATCCTGAAACCCGCATGATGCTGGCGCGGTTCGACCGGGCCGTGGCGACCCTGGATTTATGGCGCTGGCTGCGGGAAGGACGGCTGGCCTTCAGCCATATCCGGCTGGAGGGCGTCAGTCTGGCTCTGGAGCAGGGCGCAGACGGGATGCTGCGCCTGCGGGCCGACGCCGGGTCTGCTGAAACGGCGTCTTCGCTGCCGGATTTGGCCGGCTGGCTGTTGACCGCAGGCCAACTGGATCTGGTGGGTGACCGGTTGACCGTGCGCCGCCACGCTCGCGATCCTCTGCAAATTCTGCATCCCTATCTCCAGGTGCGCGATACGGAACACGGCCAGCGGCTGGCGTTCAGCGCCGAATGGCCTACTGCGCCCGGCGACCGGCTTCAGTTCAGCGCCGAGCGTTCGCGCGCCGCGCCGGAAACCTGGCGGGGCGCTTTCCAGATGCCCGCCGACCGAACCTACCCCTTCGAGTGGCGGCAAAGCGGCAACTCGTGGCGGGGACAGGTTCGCGGCTTGCGCGTCCAGGATGTCGCCACCTGGGTGCTCCCTTGGCTGGATGCGCCTGCGCGCCAATGGCTGGCGACGCTGGCGCCCCAGGGCGAAGTGCCAGACCTCGTGGTTGAAATCGCCGCCGCCCACGCCTATGTGGCGACTGCGCGCTTTCACAAGCTCGCCTTCCAGCCAGCACCGGGTTTGCCGGGTTGCGATGCGGTCAGCGGAACCGTGGAACTGCGGCCTGGACAGGGAACCGTCGAACTGGAGGGCCACGCGGTGCGGGTCGACACCGACGGTCTGCTGCGCGCGCCGGTGACCCTGGAGGTCCTGAGCGGGCAGATAGCCTGGCGCCGGATTGGCGAGGACATGCATCTGGAAAGCACCGGGCTGGACATCGCCAACGCGGATCTCAAGGCTCATCTATGGGGCAGGGTGACCGTGCCCGCCCACGGTACGCCGTTCCTGGATGTGCAGGGCCGGTATCACGATGTGAAGATCGGAGCGGCGCGGCGCTATCTGCCCGCAGCGGTGATTCCGCCCGATGGAATGGCCTGGCTGGATCAGGCGCTGGTCAGCGGTCGCGTCGTGACCGGCGAAGGGCGGGTGCGCGGTCCGGCGGCGGCGTTCCCGTTTGACCGGGGCGAAGGCCGGTTTGAAACCCGGTTTCAGATCGAGGACGCCGTGCTGGACTATGCGCCCGGTTGGCCGCTGCTGAGTATTGCGCGGGGAACGGTGCGCTTCCGTAATCGCCAGTTACACGTTGAAGTCAGCGCCGGCCGCCTGCTGGACGCCGAGGTCGAAGACCTGACTGCGGAGATTGATGACCTTGAAGCGGTGGTCGTGCAGGTCAAGGGCCGCGCCCGCGCGCCAGGAGCCAGTCTGTGGCGAGCGTTCAATACCAGTCCGGTCGGACGCGAACTGGGCGTGGATTTCCCGAAAATGCAGATCGATGGGGCTACTACGCTGGATTTGGAACTGACGATTCCAACCGATGCCCGCCCCCTCCAGGTGCGCGGCCAGGTGGGATTGCTGGATAACCGCCTGATGCTGCCCGATGGGAATGTGGCGCTGGAACGGCTGCGCGGCGAACTGCGCTTCACCGAGGCGAGTTTGGACGCTAAAGGCGTGCAAGCCCAGTGGCGCGGCCAGCCAATCCGGCTGGCGCTTGATCTCATCGGGCGCACCGGGCGTCGCGAACTGCGAACGCGACTACGGGGGCAGTTGGAGTTGGCGGCGCTAGTCGGGGAAACGACGGCCAGGGCGCTGGGACGCACGGTCAGCGGCAAAAGTCGGTGGGAAGCGGTGGCGACTCTGCCGATCCACCGGCGGGAGCCTGGAGACCGTGCGCCGCCTTTTACCCTGGAGCTGAGTTCGAATTTGCGCGGGACCACGGTGCAATGGCCGGAACCGCTGGGCAAGACCGCCCGCGAGGCCCGCCCGCTAAACATTCGGCTGCGGCCCCGTGCAGGGGATGCACTGGAACTGATGCTGGACTACGGCGCGAACGGGCGGGCGGCGCTGGAAATCGCGGATTTTTCCCATCATCCCCGCCTGACGCGCGGTGAACTGCGCTTCAATGCGGGCGCAGCGACGTTGCCGGAAAAGCCCGGCCTGGCGATAGTCGCTGATTTGCCGCGCTGGACGCTGGCGGCTCTGGCCCCGTCGCCTTCCAACCCACTGCCAGAGAACGAAACGACGACGGGCGCGGCATTCTGGGGCGACGTGCGCCGGGTCGATGCCCGGATCGGTGAATTGATCGTGGGCCAGAAAAGCTTCGCCGGGGTGACGCTGCACGCGGCGCGTGAGGATAAGACCCTGCGGGTTGATCTGACGGGGGAAACACTGGTCGGGCGGATTACCGTGCCCGATCAGCCGACTGCCGAACGACCGGTGAATGCAGCGTTGCAGCGGCTGCACTTGCGCTCTGCCCCGGAGTCCATGTCTTCTCATTCCGAAACTGCTGACGCCCGTTTCCTGGACCCGCGCCGGTGGCCGCCGCTGGTCGTGACTGCGACCGATCTACGCTGGAATGGGGCCGAACTGGGCCGCTTGCGGCTGGTGGCAATGCCGCGCCCCGGCGGGATGCGCCTGGCGGAATTGACGCTGGAATCCGAACGGCAGCGCCTGGACGCCACTGGCGACTGGTGGTGGACCCCCGATGGCTCGACCTCGCAGTTGCGGGCAACGCTGTACAGTCCGGCGCTCGGTGAAGCGCTGGCGGTTCTGAGTTATGACGGATCGGGCATTGCCCGTGGCGAAACTGAGGCGGATCTGGCGGTTGAATGGGCTGGCGCTCCGCCGGAATTTGCGCTGGAGCGGCTGAAGGGAACCTTGCGGTTGCGGGTTGGCCCGGGTCAGTTGCTCGCGGTCAATCCCGGCGGGCTGGGACGGATGGTCGGTCTGTTCAGCGTACAGAATCTGCTGCGCCGTCTGGCGCTCGATTTCAGCGACCTGGTGCAGCCCGGTACAAGTTTCGACCGGATCACCGGCGCCTTGACTTTCCAGCGCGGGCAGCTCTACACCGACAATCTGACCATTGAAGCGCCAGCGGCGCGCATTCTGATTGAGGGCCGCTCCAATCTGGAGGCGCGCGATTACGACCAGCGCATCACCGTCATCCCCCGCCTGGACGGCGCGCTGTCGGTCGCGGGTGCGCTGGCCGGCGGACCGGCAGTCGGCGCGGCGGTGCTGCTGGCGGAACGGTTGCTGCAAAAAGGCATTGAGCAGGCCACTCAGTACCGTTATGCGCTGACCGGTTCCTGGGATCGACCCGTGATCGCGTTATTACAGGAATCCCCTCCGGTGACCACGGCCCGAGGGTTGGGAGGCGACCGATGAACCCGGAGACAACCGCAATGCCGATCATGGCCGCAATTCAGATGGTGTCCGGTCCTCAGGTGGCCGAAAATCTGGCCGCCGCCGCCGAACGGCTGGCCCAGGCCGCAGACCGGGGCGCGCAATTGGCGGTGCTGCCGGAAAATTTCGCACTGATGGGCCGGCGGGAGAGCGACAAGCTGGCGGTGCGGGAAGCAGAAGGCGCGGGGCCGATCCAGGATTTCCTGGCCGAACAGGCGGCCCGCCATCGGCTGTGGCTGGTGGGCGGCACGATTCCGCTGCCCGCGCCCGGCGAAGAGCACCGGGTGCGGGCGGCGTGTCTGCTGTATGACGAGCACGGTCAGCAGGTAGCGCGCTATGACAAAGTGCATCTGTTTGACGTGCAGGTGGTGGGCAGCGCGGAACGCTACGCCGAATCGGCCACCATCGCGCCGGGCAACCGCTACGTGGTCGCCGATACCCCGTGGGGTCGGCTCGGCCTGGCGGTGTGTTACGACTTGCGCTTCCCGGAGCAGTTTCGCGCCCTGGCTGATCAGGGCATGGAGATTCTGGCGCTGCCGGCGGCTTTTACCGCCGCCACAGGCGCCGCGCACTGGGAAATTCTGTTACGCGCTCGCGCCATTGAAAATCAGTGCTATGTAATCGCTGCGGCGCAGGGCGGAGTCCACGCCAACGGCCGCGAGACGTTCGGCGACAGCCTGGTGATCGATCCCTGGGGATTGATTCTCGACCGGCTGGCGTGGGGACCGGGCGTGGCGCTGGCCCGGATCGATCGAGGGTTTCTGGAGGAGATCCGGCAACAGTTCCCGGCGCTGACGCATCGGGTGCGCGACGGGGAGATGGCAGGGAGCGAGTAGCGAGTAGCGAAAATCCCTTTTCGCTATTTTCTGATTACCGCCGCCCTTTGAGCGCCGCAATCCGCATCCGCAACGCATTCAGCTTGATGAAGCCGCCGGCGTCTTTCTGGTCGTAAGCGCCGGCGTCGTCCTCGAAGGTGGCGATGTTCATGTCGAACAGGCTGTCCTCCGACTTGCGCCCGGCCACGATGACGTTGCCCTTGTACAGCTTGATCCGCACCACCCCGTTGACCGGGGCTTGTGAAGCGTCGATCAGAGTCTGCAACAGCTTCCGTTCGGGACTCCACCAGTAGCCGTTGTAGACCAGACTGGCGTAGCGCGGCATCAGATCATCCTTGAGATGCGCCACTTCCCGATCCAGGGTCAGCGATTCCATAGCCCGGTGCGCCTTGAGCATGATCGTGCCGCCGGGCGTTTCGTAGCAGCCGCGCGACTTCATCCCGACATAGCGGTTTTCCACCAGATCGAGCCGGCCAATGCCATGCTCGCCGCCGAGTTGATTCAGCCGGGTCAGCACGGCGGCGGGACTGAGCGCCTCGCCGTCAATCGCTACGATGTCGCCGTTGCGATAGCTCAGTTCAATAGAGCGCGGTTGATCCGGGGCTTGCTCCGGCGATGTCGACCAGCGCCACATCGCTTCCTCCGGCTCGTTCCACGGGTCTTCGAGAACGCCGCCTTCGTAGGAAATGTGCAGCAGATTGGCGTCCATCGAATACGGCGACTTCGCACCACGTTTCATCTCGACCGGGATACCGTGCTGTTCCGCATAGGCCAGCAGCTTCTCCCGCGACAGCAAATCCCATTCCCGCCACGGCGCGATGATCTTGATATCCGGCTTCAGCGCATACGCGCCCAGCTCAAAGCGCACCTGATCGTTGCCCTTGCCGGTGGCGCCGTGCGAGACCGCATCGGCCCCGGTCTGCACCGCGATTTCAATCTGCCGCTTGGCGATCAGCGGCCGGGCGATGGAGGTGCCCAGCAGGTATTCGCCCTCGTAAATGGCGTTGGCCCGGAACATGGGGAAGACGAAATCGCGCACGAATTCTTCCCGCAGGTCTTCGATGAAAATATTGTCCGGCTGGATGCCCATCTTCAGCGCCTTGCCGCGCGCCGGCTCCAGTTCCTCGCCTTGACCCAGATCAGCGGTAAAGGTCACGATCTCGCACTGATACACGTCCTGCAACCACTTCAGGATCACCGAGGTATCCAGGCCGCCCGAATAGGCCAGCACCACCTTTTTCACGTCGGACATAACGCTCCTCATCAGATTTGTGGATGGATCGTCATGATCATGCCTGATCCGCTCTCGGGAAAACATCCCCGGCGTTCTGCTCATTGCGGTGGAAACGGCTGGCAACCGCAGGCTTAGAACCGTCCGAACCGTTCCGCATTCGCCTCTGATCCCAGAATGACCGGCTCCGGCTCCAGTGTTATCCCGAACGTCGCCTGCACCGATTCCTGAATCGCCCGCGCTAATCGCAGCACATCCGCGCCTCGCGCGCCGCCCCGGTTGACCAGCACCAGCGCCTGCTTTTCGTAGACGCCCACCGGCCCCAGAGTTTTACCTTTCCAGCCGCAGCGTTCGATCAGCCAGCCCGCCGCCAGCTTGACCGCGCCATCCGGTTGCGGGTAGTGCGGCAGATCGGGATAGCGCGCGCTCAGGCGCTGAAACGTCCCCGCCGCCACCTGGGGATTCTTGAAAAAACTGCCGGCGTTGCCGAGCACCGCCGGATCGGGCAGCTTGCGCGAACGAAGGGCAATCACCGCATCGGCAATGTGCAGCGCCGTGGGCTGGGCCACGCCGCGCGCGTCAAGTTCCCGCGCCAGTTCCGCGTAGGTCATCACCGGTTGCCAGCATTTGGGCAGGCGAAAAGTGACGGCGGTGATCAGATACCGGCCAGCGGCCTCGCCTTTGAACACGCTGTCCCGGTAGCCGAATCCACAGGCGGCCCTATCGAATCGCACGGTCTCCCCGGTTTCCAGATCGATGGCTTCCAGATGATGAAACCGCTCGGCCATTTCCAGGCCGTAAGCGCCGATATTCTGAACCGGAGCCGCGCCAACCGTCCCTGGAATCAGGGACAGATTCTCCAGTCCCGGCCAACCGCGCTCCAGGGTCCAGCGCACGAAATCGCGCCAGTGCTCCCCCGCCCCAGCGCGCACCAGCCAGGATTCCGCGGTTTCCGCCGCCAGTTCCCGTCCGGGCAGGCGAACGTGCAACGCCAGTCCATCGAAATCGCCGGCCAGAATCAGATTGCTACCGCCGCCGAGGATGAACCGGCGCCGGTGCTTCCACTCGGGCCGGGCGATCAACCGGGTCAGTTGGGCAGGCGTTTCGAGGGCGACGAACCAAGCAGCGCGCGCGGGCAGACCAAAAGTGTTCAGCGACTGCAAGGAGACGTTGCACGATAGACAAGCGGTGGGCTGGCTCATAACGGACTCATCCACGTAGAAATCCGAGCGATAAAAAAAACCCGCCGGCGGGCGGGATTTTCTTCTTGACATCCTCCCCGCCATAAACGACGGGGATTCCTGGTTGTCACCTTCCAGGTTCCTGTTTCATCGTTCGACGCTCCTTTGGGATTGACCCATGGGAGTCTGACTCCAACTCCGCAGGCTTAACGTCCGGCGTGCCCCGCCGTAGTTTTTTCGTGCTACCGCAACGAGTATGAACCATAATTTTAACAATTCAAGCATAAAGGCAAACGCCTAGCCCCGGCCTAAAGACCGGGGCTAGGCGTCCAAAAAATCGGGTCATCCGGGCTGGTTCAGGCCACGGCTGGCAATGCCGTGCGCAGCTTCTTCATCGCATTGGTTTCCAACTGCCGGATACGCTCGGCGGAAATCTGATACTCCGCCGCCAGATCATGCAGGGTCGGCTTGTCATCGCTCAGCCAGCGCCGTTGCACGATAGCGCGGCTGCGTGGATCCAGCCGCTCCAGCGCTTCATTCAACCGGCTGGTGGTTTGCGCCTCCCAGTCATCCTGCTCCAGCGCCGCCGCCGGATCGGCCTGATCATCGCGCAAATAGGCCGAAGGCGCATAAGCCTCTGCTTCGTCGCCGCTCTCCGCATCCGTGAGCGGGTCAAATGACAGGTCGTGGCCGCTCAGCCGCGCTTCCATTTCCAGCACCTGCGCGGGACTGACGCCCAGCTCGCGGGCCACCGTGTTGACTTCCTCGCCGTTCAGCCAGCCCAGCCGCTTCTTGGCGCTACGCAACTTGAAGAACAGCTTGCGCTGGGCCTTGGTGGTCGCCACTTTGACGATTCGCCAGTTGCGGAGAATAAATTCATGGATTTCGGCGCGGATCCAGTGCACTGCGAACGACACCAGCCGCACCCCGTGGGCTGGATCGAAGCGCTTGACCGCCTTCATCAGACCCACATTGCCTTCCTGGATCAGATCGGCCAGCGGCAAGCCATAACCGACGTAACCCCGGGCGATATGCGCTACAAAGCGCAAGTGCGCCATGATCAGTTGCCGCGCGGCTTCCAGATCACCGCGCAGGCGCAGGCGCTGAGCCAGTTCCTGCTCTTCCTGGGCGCTCAGCATCGGCTCCCGGTTGACCGCCTGCAGGTAGCTGTCCAGACTGTCCACCGGGGCCGGCAGATTCTGTATACGGGGAACCAGAGCGGTCGTCGTCATTGTCATTCACCTCCCCCCTCAATTGGATAAAACCCATATTAGCACTCTCGCCCTTTGAGCGCCAAATCCAGGAGGGAGTTCCCTGACCGGGATTGTTCAACCCCTTTTCCGCTGGCGGGACCGGTTTTTTGGCTTCAATCTCCCGGCGTTTCATCCAGCAGGGCAGCGACGAATTCGGCGGCGTCGAACGTCCGCAAGTCCTCAATACTTTCGCCCACGCCGATAAAGCGGATCGGCAAACCCAGCCGGCGGGCGATGGCGAAGACGATGCCGCCCTTGGCGGTGCCGTCCAGCTTGGTCAGGATCAGCCCGGTGATTCCAACCACCTCGTGAAACTGTACCGCCTGATTCAGCGCATTCTGGCCAGTGCTGGCGTCCACCACCAGCAACACCTCGTGCGGTGCGGCAGCGTCCACCTTGCCCATCACCCGCTTGATCTTCTTCAGCTCTTCCATCAGGTTGGACTGGGTATGCAGGCGACCGGCCGTGTCGGCGATCACGACATCCACCCGCCGGGCCTGGGCGGCCTGAAGCGCGTCGTAGATCACCGAAGCCGCATCCGCGCCGCTCTGCTGGGCAACGACCGGAATCCGGTTGCGCTCGCCCCAGACCTGCAACTGTTCGACCGCGGCGGCGCGGAACGTATCGCCGGCGGCCAGCAGCACCGAATGCCCTGCGCCTTGCAGCCACTGGGCCAGCTTGCCGATGGTCGTCGTCTTGCCTACGCCGTTGACCCCGACCATTAAAATGGCATACGGCCGGGAATCGCCGGGTTGCCACGGCTGCTGGCAGGGCGCCAGAATCGTCAGCAGTTCCTGCCGCAACGCCCGGAGCAGCGCCGGAACATCGTTCACCTGCTGGCGCGACACCGATTCGGTGAGCCGGTTCATCAGATCCTGGGCGACCTCCACGCCGACATCCGCCAGCAGCAGGCGGCTTTCCAGTTCCTCCAGCGCCGCATCGTCCAGCTTTTTGCCGGCGAACAGGCTGGACAGCCCGCTGACCAGACTCTGACGGGTGCGCCGCAGCCGGTCGCGCAACCGGACGAAACGGGGTTCGACCGGTTCGGCTGCCGGTTCAGCCGGGCGCTGGCGGCGAAACGGCAACTGAATCGGCCGGTTCAACACCTCGAAAAGACTGGGTTTTCTGACTGGCGGGTCGATGGCGTCTTCAGGCGGGGCGTCGTTCATTACTAACTATCCAGCACGATGGGAGACTGAACCCTGCCCTTCATTCGGCGGCCAGCGCCCGGTCGATCCGGGCGACCCAGATCAGCGCCTCATCCTGAGTCAGCAGCAGAATCTGGATGTTATTGCGGAAATCCTGCCACGACTTCTCGACACATTCCGTCATGGCATCCACGCAACCGGTCATCAACTGCTCTGGTGAGCCGGTCAGCGGGGACTGCGTCATGCACTCGGCCCCGCGCTGCACGCACACCAGATAGGTATCCAGCGTCTTGCGCACTGTGCTGAGCATCCCGATGCCCATCAATCCCCCCAGCCGCAACACGCATTGCAGAGCCAGCAGATTCGCCGCCTGATGACGCTCCAGCATTTTTTCCAGCGTGGTCATGGCACTCGTCCCCATCATGAATTTATTGCATCGCAACATAATTTACGACGCGCGTCAAGCGCATCCCGTGGATGGATCAGGCTCATACGGCCACCGGCGCCCGGATGGGCGGATGCGCTTGATAGCCCGTGATCTCCATATCCTCATAGCGATAATCAAACAGCGATTCAGGTCGCCGGTGGAGGATCAGATGTGGCGGCGGATGGGGAACGCGGTCCAGTTGCCGGTGAGTCTGCTCCAAATGATTCAGATACAGATGGCAATCGCCGCCGGTCCAGATCAATTCGCCGACCCGCAGATCGGTCTGCTGGGCGACCAGATGGATCAGCAGCGCGTAGCTGGCGATGTTGAACGGCGCCCCAAGAAACAGGTCAGCGCTGCGCTGATAAACCTGACAGGACAGTTCGCCATTGGCGACATAGAACTGGAACAGCACATGGCAGGGCAACAGCCGCATCTGCGCCAGTTCGCCCACATTCCACGCCGAGACCACGATCCGCCGGGAATCCGGCTCCCGTCGCAGCAGGTCGACCGCCTGGGCCAGCTGGTCGATATGTCGCCCATCGACCGCTTCCCAGTCGCGCCACTGCTTGCCGTAAATCGGCCCCAGTTCGCCGTCCGCATCGGCCCACTCATCCCAAATGGTCACGCCCTGCGCATGCAGGGAATGGATCCGGGTCTCCCCACGTAAAAACCACAGCAGTTCATGGATGATCGAACGCAGGTGCAGGGTCTTGGTCGTCACCAGCGGGAAACCGGTTCGCAGATCAAAACGCAGTTGCGCGCCGAATACGCTCAGCGTCCCTACCCCGGTCCGATCGGACTTGCGAACGCCTTCGGCCAGCACCCGCCGCAGCAGATCCAGATAGGGTTTCACGGCGCAAATCCGGCCGGGAGCCGCTCAACCGGAGCGCGCCAGGGTCTTTCAGAGTCGTGGCGTTTTATGCTGCAATGCAATATTATGATTGGCGTCAAGAGATACACTCCGTTATGCGTTCAGGACAGTGAATGACCACCAAAGCAAGCTCTTCAATCCAAGTCATCGCCCGGCTATCCCGACTGCTGGACACCCTGGCCGCATACGATGAACCCGTTAGCCTCAAGACCCTGTCCAGTGCGACCGGCCTGCATCCCTCCACCGCATTCCGTATTCTGGCGTCGCTGATCGAGCATGGTCTGGTCGAACGCAGCGCCAATGGCGGTTACCGGCTGGGAGTCCGGCTGCTGCACCTGGGCCATCGCGTTCACGGCCAGCCTGCTGACCCGCGCCGCGAAGTCCATCCCTTCAACGAGCAGCCCCGCCCTCCAGTGGGTGAATCCAGCGGCGTGGACCGCTGCGAAGGCGATACGCCCTCCGGTCTCCGGTTCCAGACCACCCAACCGGCGTCGGGCGCCTGAAAGCTACTGCATGGGTAACTCGACAATGAAGGTGGCGCCCTGCCCGACCGCGCTTTCCACCCAGATGCGCCCATTGTGGTGCTCGACAATCTTCTGGCTGATCGGCAGGCCCAGCCCGGTTCCCTTGGGTTTGCCCGCGTGCGCATCGTTGACCTGATGAAATTTCTCGAAGATCAGCTTGTGCTGATCCGGTGCAATGCCGGGACCGTTGTCACGGACTTCGAGCCGCCAGCGGTCTGCCAGCGCCCGCAGGCGTAGCGTCACTTGCCCCGTTTGTCGTGGACAGAATTTTACGGCGTTCGATAACAGGTTGATGATCACCTGGGTCAGCCGGTCATGATCGCCGGCAATGATCACCGGCCGGTCGCCCAGCTCCTCGCATAGCGTCACCGCCTGGTCATGGAACAACTGGCTGGTGGAGTTGATAGCGTTCTGAATCAGCGCCCGCAGGTCGAGATCCTCGATGCACCACTCAATCCGGCCGGAATCAATCTTGGCCATATCCAGCACCTGATTGATCAGCCGGGTCAGCCGTTCGCTCTCCTTGACGATAATGCCGAGGAATTTGCTGCGTTGCTCCACGTCCATGTCGGGATTGGCCAGCAGAATCTCGGAAAAGGCGCGAATCGAGGTCAGTGGCGTGCGCAATTCATGGGTCACAGTGGAAATGAACTCATCCTTGAGCCGGTCCAATTCCCGCAGCCGGTTATTAGCCTCACGCAATTCGGCGCTGGCCGCTTCCAGTTCGCGGGATTTCTGCTCCAGCCGGCGGCTGTATTCAATGACCTGGGTGCTCTCGTCGAGAATGGTCATGACTTCCTCGATGCTGAGCACCTCGCCCATCACGATAGAGGAAATCATGACCCGGGCCGAAGCCGCCCCAATCGCCCCCGCCAACAGCCGCTCGGTGTAATGGATCAGCCGGGGATCGGCCTGCAAGGGACAGTCGCCATTCTCCTGGGCGTAGTGATCGAAGGCTTCGCTGGCGCGCTGCGGCCCGAGGAACCGCGCCAGCAGGTCATACAGTTCGGCGGTGTCCACCATGCCCCGCCACAGCAGCGAATCGCCGTCATGGCGCTCGCGTTCGAGAATATTGACGAACTGGCTGGCCTGCACCTGTTCAATCGCATCCGGGCGGCTCAGCATTGAGCCGATCACCAGCCCGCCCACATTGACCAGCATGCTCCAGAACACCGAATGCATGTAGGGATCCATGTCCTTCAGGCCAAACAGGGCATAGGGTTTGAGCAGTTCCCAGCCCAGCGGCCCCTGTTCGACAAACCCGGCGCTGATCCAGCCGGAACGGGCCATGGCGGGCAACAGCAGCGTATACCCCCACACCAGAAAGCCGCTGCTCAGCCCGATCAGCGCGCCCCGCCGACAGGCGCGCTTCCAGTACAGCCCGATCAGAATCGGCGGGGCGAACTGCGCGGCGGCGGCGAAGGAAATCAGACCACTGGCCGCCAGCGCATAGGTTTCGCCGATAAACCGGAAATACAGATAACCCAGGAGGATCATCACCGCGATGCCCACCCGGCGGATGCCCAGCAACAGTCCGGACAGATCGGGCAGCCCCGCCAGCCAGCGGGGATTGACGCGCAGCAGGATCGGCATCACCACGTCGTTGCACACCATGGTGGACAGGGCGACGGTCTCGAACAGGATCATGCTGGTCGCCGCCGACAGGCCGCCCAGGAACACCAGCAGCGCCAGATCGGGCTGATGCGCGGCCATGGGCAATCCCAGCACGAACATGTCGGCGTCTACTTCGCCTCCGGTGAAGATCAGCCGTCCACCCAGGGCGATGGGCAGTACAAACAGGTTGATGGCGAACAGATACAGCGGAAACAGCCAGATCGCCTTGCGGATGTGCGCCTCGTTGACGTTTTCCACGACTAGCACCTGAAACTGCCGGGGCAGAAACAGAAACGCCATCATGGACAGAAACGTCAGTGACAGCCAGCCGCCGTAGCCCCCTGGCACCACCTCGAACCGCATCAGCGCCGCCAGCTCCGGACGCTGCGCCGCTTGCCGGAACACGTCGCTGGGGCCGTCGAACAGGCTGAAGGTGACCACAATCCCTACCAGGATGAAGGCCACCAGCTTGAACAGCGATTCGAACGCCACTGCCGCCACCATCCCCTCATGGCGCTCGGTGGTGTCGATGTGGCGCGTGCCAAACAAAATCGCGAAGATTATGAGGACCAGCGCAACCAGAAACGTGGTGTCGGCCCAGAACGGCTGATGCGCGGAGAACGCCGGCATGGCGACCGCCGGATATTGGCGCAGCAGACTGAAGCTGGTGGCGATGGCCTTCAACTGAATGGAAATGTAGGGCAGGATGCCCAGCACGACGATCACAGTGACCATGCCGGCCAGCAGACCGCTTTTGCCGTAGCGGGATGCTACAAAGTCCGCGATGGAGGTGATGCGGTGAACCTTGGTGATGCGGACGATGCGGCGCAGGATGAACCAGAACAGCACCGCCATCAGGGTCGGGCCGAGGTAGATCGGCAGAAAATCCACCCCGCTGGCGGCCGCCAGACCGACGCTGCCGTAGAACGTCCAGGCCGTACAGTAGATCGCCAGCGACAGGGTATAGATATACGGATTGGCGATGATAGAGCGGCCTGTATCCGCACGCCGGTCGCCATAATAGGCAATGCCAAACAGCAGGCCCATATACGCCAGCGCGCCGGCGATGATGACGCTGTCGCCGAGCATTCAGGGCGACTCCGGCGGGGCGTCGCCGGTCCTGGCGGGGACTTCCGGCGCGGGCAGCGGGTCCGTAACCGGCGCGGATGGCTCTGGCCGGTCCGGTTCATGGATTTCGGAATGCTCCACCACCACGATCAGCAGGACAATGACCACAAACCAGACCAGGTAGAGGTAGAAATACAGCAACGGCACGCCCAGCAGCGCCCAGGCCCGGTCGAACATCTCCAGAAATGGATAGTTGAGCGCCAGCGCCGCAACGACAAATAGAATAACGATGGATTCCCTGGATTGTTGTCGCATGGATCAAGGCTTGGGGGTCAGTAGGGTACGCACTGCGCACCGAATATTATGGATGACCCGGACAGGGTGCTTGCCGACCTTATCCGGCTTTCAAAAATTCGCTTGAGTTTTGCGAATCTCCACCATCTTGTCGGAAGCTTGCAGCGCCTGCCCCAGCGTCTTAATACCTTGCGCTTCCATTAAATCCAGCAGCTTGAGGAACACCAGCGCGGTCACCAGTGAATCGCCCAGCGCGGTATGGCGGCCATGGACTTCGACGCCCAGCCGGTCGGCGATGGCATCCAGGTTATGATCATCCGTGTAATCGTGCAGGTAGCCGGACAGCAGCAGGGTATCCAGCACCGGATTGCCGAAGCGCACCCCGAGTTTCTGTTCCTTCAGCTTCAGAAATTTCATGTCGAAAGCGGCGTTATGCGCCACCAGCACCGTGCGGTCATCGCCGACGAAGGCCCGGAATTGCGGCAGCGCTACCTCAAGACCGGCCTTGTCCTTCACCATGTCGTCGGTAATACCGTGAAAGCGGATGGACGCCTTGGGAATCGGTCGCCCCGGATTGACCAGCAGGTCGAAATTTTCCCCGGCCAGCATCCGGCGGTTGACAATGCGCACCCCGGCAATCTGGATAATCTCATCTCCTTTGGAGGGGGCCAGCCCGGTGGTCTCGGTGTCAAACACCACATAGGTCAGCGCCGCCAGCGGATAATTGGCCAGATCGCCCCAGTCCTCGCGGCTTTGTTCGCCCAGAGAGAAATCGTAGAACTCCGGACGCGCGGGCAGCTTTTCGGCCGGTTCCTGCCACTGCCGCGCGGACGCAGGCAAGGGCAGACGCAGCAGGGCGTGGCCGTGCCGACGGTGAGACTGACTCCACAGATCGCTGTTATGGCGGCGCAATACCTCGCCTACCGTAGTCGCGCCCACCAGATCCTGGACATGTTCACTCAGCCAGCTTTCCAGTTGACTGGCCGGCAACGGCTGACCCGGCCAGGTAATGTCCATGTAGATTTGGCGATTGCCCAGCAAACATTCGATCTCGAACCGGTCGCTGATCTGGCGCGCATGCAACTGCACAATCAGATATTCCAGCAGCAGCATGATCGAATGGTTGTCAATGTTCAGCCACAGCGGCATACCCACCATGGCGACCTGCGGCCCATCGCACTGCTCAAGGTGATGGATGACACTGCCGATCAGATCGGCGGAATAGACATCGTTCATCGGCCAGCGGCTGGCGTACAGGTCGCGCAGATCGAGACTCAACTCCTGCAAGCGCTGGCTGAGCCGTTCGCTTTCCTCAACGATCACCCGCTGAAAGGCTTCGCGCTGCGCCCGGTCCATGTCGGAGAAATTCATCACGTTCTCCGCCGCCGCGCGCAGGTTGGCCAGGGGCCGGCGCAAGTCCTCGGTGCGGGTCTTGATCAGCGACCGTTCCGCCTGCCGGGTCATGTCGCGGAAGGTGATGATAAACGCGGCTCCCCGCTCGCTGACGCCACCGGGCAGTAGACTCATCCGGCAATGAAACATGGTTTCGTCGTCCACCGTGGCGCAGACGAATTCGGCATCGCCATCCGGCTGACCGTCACTGGTGTTGCGCTGGCGGTAATTGAGCAGTTGCAGGGTGCTTTCAATGGGCGCGCGCGTCCACAAATCGTAGAGTGAACGCCCCAGGCCCAGTGCGCCGCGATTGGCCAGCAGCTTCACCGCCACCGGGTTGTAGAGCAGGATGCGGGCCGCGTTGTCACAGACCAGTACGCCCTCCGACAACTCGCGCAGCACGGTTTCCAGACGGGCCTTCTGCTCTTCGATTTCCTGAGTGCCGATCGCGGTGGCGGCGGCCACCTCGCGGCGGGCTTTGTGCAGCGCTTCGCCCAGTTCCCGCAGCATGACGGGAAATTCGCCCAGCCAGTGCTGCCGGGGCAATTCCAGCACATAGCCGGGGTTGCTGCGGGTAATGATCCGCGCGCCACGGGCCAGCGCGCCGAGTGGAATAAAGCAATTCCAGTCCAGCATGGCCCACGCCACGGTGATCCCGCCGACGATAAAGAACGCGGCCAGCGCCAGCCACAACAGCGTCTGGTCGCGCAATTCAGGATCCGGAACCACCTGATACACCTGCCAGCCGATCCACAGGAGCGCGGCCAGCGTCAGGCTGCCGGGAATCAGCCACAACAGCCAGAGCTTGGTCCGATAACGCATGGCGGCTCAGCCGGCTTCCGCCAGCAGCTCACGCACCCGCTCCACCACTTCCTGGGTCGAAAAGGGCTTGGTGATGTAATCGTCCGCGCCCAGCGCCAATCCCTTCTCCCGCTCCACCTCGCGGCCCTTGGCGGTCAGCATGATGATGCGGATGCCTTTCCAATCCGGATGGGCGCGAACCGCCTGGCAGACCTCGTAGCCGTTCTTGCGCGGCATCATGACGTCAAGCAGCATCAGATCGGGCGCGTCCGTAGCGATGGCGGCCAGTGCGGCTTCACCATCGGCGGCGGTGCGCACCTGAAAACCGGCTTGCTTCATCAGGAACTCCAGGGACAAGACAATGTTCGGCTCGTCATCCACCACCAGAATCTTATTCGCCATCTTCGTTCCCCCTCGCCAGGCGTTTTCGTTCGGGCCGAATATTATGCGGATTTTTCGGCGCCGGTGCGCATACCGCCCTGATTGATCGTATCGGGGGATTCCTCGGTCTTGCGCTCAGCCGCATCCTTGCCGGTCTGGCCACTGGCCTTGGCGACCGCCTCCCAGAACTTTTGGACCATTTCCATGGAGTTAAACTGGGTGGGCATCAGGGGGCGCAGCAATCCCAGGGCATCGAAGTTAACCGCCCCGCGCTGGATGTTGTCGCGCATGGCCTGCAGGATATCGTCATGAAGCGGCTGTACGTTCGGCAGACCCAGGAACTCGCGCATTTCCTGGGCAGTGGCCTCAACGCTGACATTGACTTTCATCAAAAGGCTTCCTCGGGTTGCAAAAGGGCGAAACACGCCGCCACAAACCCGTGCAGTGGCGGTGTTTAGCATCAATCATAGCAGGAACAGCACGGGTCTTGGCGCAATAGGGCGGACGTGCTCTGGCGTCATCGGAAAGGCCGGGGCGCGGCGCTCAGGACTCCGCCAGAGCCTGACGCATCCGACCGCGTTTCAGATGAACCAGCAGCAGCGACACGGCGGCGGGGGTGATGCCCGGCAGACGACTGGCCTGACCCAGGGTATGGGGCCGGCTGCGGTTCAGCTTCTCCTGCACCTCCCGCGACAGGCCACGCACTGCGGCATAGTCGAGATCGGCGGGCAGGGTGAGTTCTTCATGGCGACGCTGCCGCTCGATATCGGCGCGCTGCCGTTCAATATAGCCTGAGTATTTGGCCTGAATTTCCACCTGCTCAGCGACCTGTGGATCGACTGCGCCAGGGCCGACGCCGGGCAGACTCATCAGGTCGGCATAACTCACTTCGGGTCGCCGCAACAGTTCGACCGCCCGGCTTTCCCGCGCCAGCGGGCCTTGCAAAACCTGCTGCAACTCGGCTTCGCTGGCCGGTCCCGGCCGCACCCAGGTTTCGCGTAATCGCTGGTTTTCTCGCTCAATGGCTTCACGCTTGGTCGCGAACCGCCGCCAGCGTTCGTCGTCCACCACGCCCAAACGGCGGCCCGTTTCGGTCAGGCGCAGGTCGGCGTTGTCCTCGCGCAGCAGCAGGCGATATTCAGCACGGCTGGTGAACATCCGGTAGGGTTCGCTGGCGCCCCGGGTGATCAGATCATCAACCAGTACGCCCAGGTAGGCTTCATCGCGGTTCGGCCACCACGGCGTTTCTCCCCGAACCCATAACCCGGCGTTGATCCCCGCCAGCAGGCCCTGTGCGGCGGCTTCCTCATAACCGGTGGTGCCGTTGATCTGGCCGGCGAAGAACAGTCCTTGAATGGCCCGGCTTTGCAACGTGTAGTCGAGATCGCGCGGATCGAAAAAATCGTACTCGATAGCGTAGCCGGGCCGGGTGATATGCGCCTGCTCCAGTCCCGGCATCGAGCGCACCAAGGCGTATTGAATATCGAAGGGCAGACTGGTGGAAATGCCGTTGGGATAGAACTCGTGGGTGTGCAGGCCCTCCGGCTCCAGAAACACTTGATGCGAATTCTTGTCGGCGAAACGATGAATCTTGTCCTCGATGGACGGGCAATAGCGCGGGCCGACCCCTTCGATCACCCCGGTGTACATCGGCGAGCGGTCCAGACCGCCGCGAATGAGGTCGTGAGTCCGTTCGTTGGTGTGGGTGATCCAGCAGGAAATCTGCGGCGGGTGTTCATCCACCGTACCCAGAGAGGAAAATACCGGACACGGTTCGTCGCCGGGCTGTTCAGTCAGTTGGGAAAAGTCGATGCTGCGCCCGTCTAGGCGCGGCGGCGTGCCGGTTTTTAAGCGCCCAACCCGCAGCGGCAACTCGCGCAGCCGCGCCGCCAGTGCGTTGGAGGGGGGATCGCCAGCGCGGCCGCCTTCGTAATTCGTCAGTCCGACATGGATCCGCCCGGCCAGAAAGGTGCCGGCCGTGAGCACCACCGCCCCGGCGCTGAAGCAGATGCCGGTTTGGGTCATGACGCCCGTCACCCGCTCACCGTCCAGAATGAGATCAGCGGCGGCCTGCTGGAAAACCTGCAAGTGGGGCTGCTTCTCGATCAGGGTCCGCACCGCCGCTTTGTACAGCGCCCGGTCGGCCTGGCAGCGGGTGGCGCGCACTGCCGGCCCCTTACGGCTGTTGAGAATGCGGAACTGGATGCCGGCCCGGTCGGCGGCCTGAGCCATGATCCCGCCGAGCGCATCGACTTCCTTCACCAGATGGCCCTTGCCAATGCCGCCAATCGCCGGGTTGCAGCTCATCGCCCCCACGGTCTCGATGGTGTGGGTCAACAGCAGGGTGCGCAGACCCATTCGCGCCGCAGCCATACTCGCCTCAGTACCGGCGTGGCCGCCGCCAATGACAATCACATCAAACGGTTCGGGGTAGCGCATATTCACGAAGTGACTCCTGCCTGCTTCACAGGGTACGCCCGGCGTACCGTCAACATTCCCATCGGCGCATCCGCAAGGTACGCTCGGCGTACTCTGCACGCGCAACCCGGCGACCGGCCTTTCTCACGGCTTTACTCGGGCAGCGGCAGTTGCACCGCGTAGTTGGACACCGGCAGCGCTACGGTAATGACGCCCTGCTTGGCCAGAAACTGGGCGAAACGCTTGTAACGGGCCTCGTCCAGCGCCCCAGGCCGGCGGGCCAGCCGGGGCAGCGTGTCGCGCCAGGCGCGGCGGTTCAGCTCATCGTTCAAATCCTGGTGTTTTTCGATAAACGCCTTCCAGGCTTCATCCGGATGGTTGAGCAGGTACAGCGTCGCTTGTTCAAGCGCGGTCATGAACCGCCCCAGCCGGGGATCAGTGAGTTGATCGCGGGACGCGACCAGCACCAGTTCGTCATAAGGCGGCACACCTTCTTCCTCCGGGTAGAAAGCCCGCCCCGGCTTCTTGGCCAGCTCCATCTGATTCAGCTCGAAATTGCGAAACGCGCCAATCACCGCATCCACCTGGCCCGACAACAGAGCCGGCGACAGGGAAAAATTGACGTTGACCAGGGTCACATCCTCCAGTTTGAGATTAGCCTTGGCCAGCAGGGTCTTGAGCAACGCTTCCTCAAAGCCGCCGACCGAATAACCGATCTTGCGGCCCTTGAGATCGGCCAGCGTTTTCACCGGCCCGTCCTTGAGCGCCACCAGCGAGTTCAGCGGGGTGGCGACCAGCGTACCGATGCGCTTGATCGGCAGGCCCGCGTTGATATGAATGTGCAATTGCGGCTGATAGGTCACCGCCAGATTGACCTTGCCCGCAGCGGCCAGCTTGGGAGGATCGTTGGGATCCGCAGGAGTCTGCAACTCAACCACCAGATCCTGAGCGGCGAAAAAGCCCTTCTCCTGGGCCACCACCAGCACCGCATGGTCGGGATTGACAAACCAGTCCAGCATCACCGTGAGTTTTTTTGAATCCTCAGCGGGTGGCTTTTCAGCTCGGACGCCAGGGGCCAGCAGGATGAGACCCAGCAACAGCAGGACAACACGGCAAACAGTACGCATGATCTTCGGTTCCATTCAGTCGTTTTCGGTCGTTTCAGGAGTCGCGGGATGCCAGGGCAGCAGATGCTTGAGGCCGACATCCACGGCGAAATACAGGCCGACGGCCAGCGCGGCCAGCACCAGCAGCGCGGCGAACAGCAGATCCACCTGCATCCGGCTGTTGGCGTGCAACATCAGATAGCCCAGTCCGGCGCTGGAGCCGACCCATTCACCCAGCACCGCGCCAATCGGGGCAATCGCCGCCGCAACTCGCAGTCCGGACGCCAGCGCGGGCAATGCGGCGGGCAGCGCGATCTGCCATAACACCGCCCAGCGCCGGTTCGCAGGGGCCATCACCCGCGCCAGATCGAGCCAGCCACGCGGCGTGTGGCGCAGCCCATCATAAAAGCTGGCGGTTACCGGAAAATAGATAATCAGCATCGCCATGGCAATCTTCGACCCCAGTCCATACCCCAGCCACAGCACCAGCAGCGGGGCAATGGCGAACACTGGAATCGCCTGGGAGGCGATGAGCACCGGCAGCAGCCAGCGCCGCGCCCGCCGCGAGTAGCCCAGCGCCAGCGCGGTCATGCTACCCAGCAGCGTTCCCAGCAGCAGGCCCAGCCCGATTTCCAGTGCGGTGACGCCGGCATGGCCCAGCAGCGCCCCGGCGTTGCGCCACAGACTCACCGCTACAGCCCATGGACCGGGCAGCAAGTACGGCGGCAGTTCCCCCACTATGACGATCATCTGCCAGACCAGCACCAGTCCCGCCAGGGTCGCCAGGCCGCGCGCCAGCGCTTTCACGCCTCCACGTCCAGGTGCCGCAGGATCGCGCGGTAGGCGGTCTGCAGCGCTGGAGCGCCGGGATCGCGCGGCGGATGGCCGGGCAGATCGGGCAGGGTGTGCAGGGTCGCAGGCCGGCCATTCATGATCAGGATCTGCTCGCCCAGTCGCAGCGCCTCCAGCGGGTCATGGGTGACCAGCAACACGGTGCGCCCGGTCAGCAGCTCGGCGGCCAGCGCCTGTAACCGCAACCGGGTGAGCGCATCCAGGCCAGAGAAGGGTTCATCCATCAGCACCACCGGCCGATCTTCCATCAACGTCCGGGCCAGCGCCGCTCGCTGTCGCATCCCGCCGGACAGCGTTTCCGGCCGCGCCGATGCGCAATCCGCCAGCCCGACCCGCGCCAGCAGCGCCAACGCCCGTGGCTGGTCGGGCCGCTCGCCGCGCAACCGGCTACCCAGCGTCACATTGTCCAGCACATTCAGCCAAGGCAGCAACAAATCCTGCTGCGCCATGTAGGCCACCCGGCCGGTCAGCGGCAACCCGTCGCCGCCGCGCAATTCGCCGCTGATCCCCACCGCCGTCAGTCCCGCCAGCAGACGCAGCAGGCTGCTCTTGCCGATGCCGCTGGGTCCCAGCAGGCAGGTAAAACTACCGCCGGGCAGTTCCACCTCCAGGCCATCAAACAAGGTTAGACCGCTGTAAACCAGCCGGGCGCCGCGCAGACAGACCGTGAGCGGCGCGCCGGGTGCGGCTGAATCAGGGATTGCAGTGGACGATGGCGACATGGTGAGAGCGGCGCAGCGGCGCGAGGATGGGCGTTTCAGACAACGCGGGCGGCAATGGCAAGACCAGGAATACGCTCTACGCCCACCGCGCCCGCCACCGGCGATTATAATAAAGAGAAATAAACATATAGATACTCATTCCTTTTAGATTGATTGATTCATTGCTAGATTAGCAAAAAAGATTTCTGGAAACTTGCAAAGGCGCGAAGGTAGCGTTCCATCACCGCCGCTAGATAACGATTATATAAAGGGGTAGATACGCGATGACGCAGACGCAACAACCACCAGTGGATGCGCACTTTCAAGGCAACGCCGCCTGGCCCGGGTTCGATCTGGCGGAAATGAACCGTGAAATGGAATCGTTGCGCGCCGAGCAGCGCGTGGCGTGGACGCTGGAGCATTTCCCTGGGCGGGTGGTGCTCACCTCCAGTTTCGGCGCCCAGTCGGCGGTCTGCCTGCATCTGGTCACCCAGCAACAGCCTGACATTTCAGTGGTGCTGGTGGATACCGGCTATCTGTTCCCGGAGACCTACCAGTTCATTGACGAGTTGTCCGAGCGTCTGGCTCTGAACCTCCATATCTATCACGCCCGGCACAGCGCGGCCTGGCAGGAAGCCCGCTACGGCAAGCTCTGGGAGCAAGGTTTGGAAGGCATCGAGCGCTACAACTGGCTTAACAAGGTCGAACCCATGCAACGGGCGCTGCGGGAACTGGGCGCGGCGGCCTGGATCTCCGGGCTGCGCCGGCAACAGGCCAAGAGCCGCCAGAATCTCGACGTGCTGCTGTGGCGCAATGGCCGTTGCAAGGTGCATCCGCTGATCGACTGGACCGACCGCGACGTGTTCCGTTACCTGACCCGGCACAACCTGCCCTACCACCCGCTGTGGGAACAGGGCTACGTCTCCATCGGCGACGTGCATACCACCCGCCGGCTGGCCGATGGCATGAATGAGGAAGACACCCGCTTTTTTGGCCTCAAGCGCGAGTGCGGTTTGCACGAGCACGTTTGATGACGCGGCATCACCGGTCGGATGCGCCCGTTTGCCACGGTCGTTATTGAACCGCGCCCCTCGCGGCTGTTGTTGATCAGCGGCGGCGTCGGGCATCTGCTGGCGGGCCTTGCCGTAGCGGTTTGCAATCTTCCGCTGTGGATCAAAACCGGCCTGATCGTCGGCATCGCCTTGGCGCTGGTCCGGTTCGGCTGGCAATACGGCTATCCGCACGGCCGTGGCTTTCTGGTCCGCATCGAACTGCTGGACGGACGCTGGCTTTTGGAAACCGGCGATGGGATCCGCTATCACGCCGGGTTGATCGACGGTTACGCCCATCCCGGCATCATCATCCTGAACTTTCGGCTGGAAAGCGGGGAACAGCGGGCGCTGGCGCTCTTGCCAGACGCCGCCGAGCGCGAGGCCCTGCGGCGATTGCGGGTCTGGCTGCGCACGCGGCGGGACGAGGACGAGTGGACGCGCCCTTGAGTCACTCCGCCCAGAAGGGGGGCGCTTCGGCCCCGGCAAAATTCACCGGCGCCAGCACCGTATCCCGGATCGGCGCGGACTCGTTGGCCTGGGGATAATCGAGGGTGTAATGCAGACCCCGGCTCTCCTTGCGCGCCAGAGCGCAACGGATGATCAATTCCGCCACCTGCGCCAGATTGCGCAACTCGATCAGATTGCCGCTGATGCGAAAGTTGCCGTAATACTCGCTGATCTCCCGCAACAACAGTTCCACCCGATGCTGGGCGCGTTGCAGGCGCTTGTCGGTGCGCACGATGCCCACATAGTCCCACATGAACTGCCGCAGTTCCGCCCAGTTGTGGCTCACCACCACTTCCTCGTCGGAATCGGTGACCCGGCTCTCATCCCAGGCCGGCAGGGGCGGCGGCTCCGGGGCGCGCGCCAGGCGGGGCTGAATGTCGTCCGCCGCCGCCGCCGCGAACACCAGGCATTCCAGCAAGGAATTGCTGGCCATGCGGTTAGCCCCGTGCAGACCGGTGAACGCCACCTCGCCTACTGCATATAAGCCCTCAACATCGGTGCGCGCCCGCAAATCGGTCAGCACCCCGCCACAGGTGTAATGCGCCGCCGGCACCACAGGAATCGGTTGCCGGGTCATATCGAAGCCATACTCCAGGCACTTGGCGTAAATGTTGGGAAAATGCTCCTGAATAAACGCCGCCGGCTTGTGGCTGATGTCCAGATACACACATTCCGCGCCCAGCCGTTTCATTTCATGGTCAATGGCGCGGGCCACGATGTCGCGGGGAGCCAGTTCCATCCGCACGTCGAAATTGCGCATGAAACGGGATCCATCGGGCAACAGCAAATAGCCGCCCTCGCCGCGCACCGCCTCGGAAATCAAAAAGTTTTTGGCCTGCGGGTGATACAGACAGGTCGGGTGAAACTGCATGAACTCCAGATTCGCCACCCGGCAGCCCACCCGCCAGGCCATGGCGATGCCGTCTCCGGTGGAACCGTCCGGGTTGCTGGAATAGAGGTAAACCCGGCTGGCGCCGCCGGTCGCCAGCATCACGAAGCGCGCCGCCAGCGCGTCTACCCGCCCGCTGCGCCGATCCAGCACATAGGCCCCCAGACAGCGGTTGCCCTCCAGCCCCAGCTTGCAGCGGGTGATCAGGTCCACCGCGATGTAGTGGTCCAGCAGGGTAATATTCGGATGCTCGCGGGCGCGCGCCTCCAGCGTGGTCTGAATGGCCCGGCCGGTGGCGTCGGCGACATGCGCGACCCGGCGGTGGCTATGACCGCCCTCGCGGGTCAAATGATAATCCGCGCCGCGCTCGGCATTGGGATCGCGGGTGAAGGGCACGCCCCGCGCGCTCAGCCACTCGATCACCTCCCGGCCATGCGCGACCGTCAGCCGCACGGCATCGACATGACACAGGCCGGCCCCCGCGACCAGCGTATCCTGCACATGCGACTCAACCGAATCGCCGGCGTCCAGCACCGCTGATACGCCGCCCTGCGCGTAATAGGTGCTGCCTTCGGACAGCGGCCCCTTGGCCAGCACCACCACGCGGGCGGAATCGGCCAGGCGCAACGCCAGACTCAGACCAGCGGCGCCGGAACCGATAATGAGAAGATCGGTGGAAACAGGAGAAGGGGTCATGGCTTGTGAGCGGTTCCGTGAATGGGGTATCTTGCGGGAAACACCGCGTTGTCGCTGTGATCAGCGCCGCGCGCCCGTCCCGCCGCTGCATGTCCACACTATACCATCCCGGCAAGTACGCGAACTAACGAAGCGGGCGTTGGTCTACCGTCATGCTTGCAGGGAGGTTGCCATTGAGTCGAAAGGGGTCTGCCCGGATGGGCGAGGGTCATCTGGACCGTGAGCTGGTCCACAGGGTGCAAAAAGGCGACAAGGGTGCGTTCGATCTGCTGGTGCGCAAATACCAGCACAAGATCATCAAATTGATCTCCCGTTATGTCCACGATCCCAGCGAAGCCCTGGATGTATCCCAGGAAGCCTTTCTCAAGGCTTACCGCGCCTTGCCGGGGTTTCGCGGCGACAGCGCGTTCTACACCTGGCTGTACCGGATCGCGATCAACACGGCCAAGAACTATCTGGTTGCCCAGGGTCGCCGGCCGCCGGGTTCTGATATCGACGCCCACGAGGCCGAGCAATACGAAGGGCAATCTCTGCTGAAAGAGTACGAAACGCCTGAGCGGTTGCTGCTCAAGGACGAAATTGAGGCCACTGTATTCCGGGCCATCGAGAATTTGCCGGAGGACCTTCGCACCGCGATTGTCCTTCGCGAACTGGAAGGTATGAGTTACGAGGAAATTGCCCAAACCATGGGGTGTCCAATCGGCACGGTGCGCTCGCGGATTTTCCGGGCGCGCGAATCGATCGACGCCAAACTGCGTCCACTACTGTATTAATTCGGGATAGAGTCATGGCTGATAAAACGGCTGCACTACAACCGGCATTGCTCGCTCACGATGTCCCCGTCGCGGCAAGCCAGCTTTCGGTGATGGTTGACGATGAACTGGCGGACATGGAAATGGATCTGGCCCTGCGCCGATTAAGTCGGGATCTTGAAGCCCGCGACCGCTGGGAACGGTATCATCTGATCAGCGATCTGATGCAGGGCCATGCGCCAACCGCACTGGATCGCGATTTCGCCGCCCGCATCCGCCAGGCCATTGACGCCGAACCCTTGCCGCAACCCGTCGCCCGGTCGCTGCCGGCCTGGTATAAGCCGGTCACTGGCTTCGGGCTGGCGGCCTCGGTAGCGCTGATGGCCCTGTTCGGACTCAAACTGAATTCAACCGACGTCCTTCAGCCTGCCGCTCCCCTGATCGCCGCCGCTCCCACCCTTCGCACTCCTGCTGTTTCCCTTGCTCCGCAGACCGCCACCGCCGTCCGGTTCACTGACCCCGCCAGCGAGCCGGTACCGGCCCGGTTGAGTCCCTATCTGGTTAACCACAACGGCTATACCTCCATGAACAGCATGCCCGGCATGTTGCCTTATGTGCGTATGGTGGGTTATCAGACCGACCGCTGAAATTCCGCATGAAGCGCAAGCTCCTGTGTTGCGCGATCCTGGCGCTGGCCGCCGGCTCGCTGCCCTCCCTTGGCCGGACGCAACCGGCTGCGACCGAGAACGCCAGAGACTGGCTGGAGCGGATGCTGCGCGCCAACCAGACCCTGAACTACGAGGGCACCTTCATCTATGTGCAAGGCCCTCACCTGGAAGCCATGCGCATCATCCATGGCGGCGGCCCCGAAGGCGAGCGCCAACGGCTGTTTTCCCTGAGTGGCCCACCCCGGGAACTGGTAGTAGCCAACGGCGGCGTGATCTGTCGGTCGCCCAGGCAGCAGACCGCCATCGCCAACGGCGACTATCGGCGTTCGCCGTTTCCCTTGTCCATTCCCCGGGAACTGGGTTCGCTGGAAAGCCACTACGTGCTGGAGTTACTGGGCGAAGACCGGGTCGCTGGACTGGAAGCGCGAGTGGTCGCGATCAACCCACGCGACGCCTGGCGATTCGGTTACCGCTTGTGGCTGGATCAGCGCAACGGCATGGTGCTGCGCGCGGCGCTGCTCGACGAACGGGGCCATCCGGTCGAACAGTTCATGTTCACCGACCTGCAAATCAAGCCCCAGATTGACGAAGCGGCCTTTGCTCCGGCGGACGGCGCGGCCGTGCAAGCCCCGCCGAATCCCGATGCTAAACCGCCGCCCCGTGGCGAGCCGGTCACCCAATCGGCCTGGCGGGTGCAGCAGTTGCCAGACGGTTTTACCGAGGTTTCCCATCAGCGTTTCACCGAAGCCTCTGGCCGCCACCCGACGGAACACCTGGTGTTTGCCGATGGTTTGGCGACGATTTCGGTCTTCGTGGAACGGCTGGAAGATGCGCCGCCCTTATTGCAGGGCGGTTCCAGTCTGGGTTCGATGAACGCATTCGGCGCCGTGGTCAACGGCTACCAGGTGCTGGTGGTCGGCGAAGTCCCGGCGGCGACCGTACAACGCCTTGCAGACTCCATTCAATATGTTCCCAAGGTCAACCCGCCATGATGGAAGAATCAGCGGTCGTGCTGGAAGTCGGCGAGGGTTACGCTTGGGTGGAAACCCGCCGGCGGTCAGCCTGTGGCGCCTGTGCGGCCAGCGGCGGCTGTGGCACGGCGACGCTGGCGAAGGCGTGGGGTGAACGACCAACGCGGGTGCGGGCGCTTTCGACTTTGCCGGTGCAGCCGGGTGACGCCGTCATGGTGGGGCTGGCCGAAGGGGCGCTGCTGCGCGGAGCGCTGCTGGTTTACCTGCTGCCACTGGCGCTGCTGTTGGCCGGCGCACTGCTGGGCCAGGCCGCGTTCGCCGGAGCGGGTGAGGAACCCGTCATTCTGTCCGGCGCGACCGGCCTGGGGCTGGGATTCCTGGCAGCGCGCGTTTTGTCCCGGCGCTGGCGGGGCGATGCGCGATTTCAGCCGGTGGTCGTGCGCCGGCTGAATGCCGGATCGGCGCCGGGCGATGTGCTTTGAAGGAGCGCATGGAAGCGCGACGACTCCGCCGGCTTGAGCGGATGCGTAGTGACTCGATTCGCCAGCCCAAAGGCGATGCGAATCGACACGGAGCAGAGCGCCCGGCGGCGGTAAACGGGCGCTGCGTCCTCCTTCGCGCTAAACTGTCCATGGGTTAGGGTATGCGGTTGTGTCAAGAAGACTCGGAAGATCACGTAAAACCCGCCGAGCAAAAGTGACGAACGTCGTAGGGCAGGGGGTGCCCGATCTAAAGCGCGTGGAGTGGCAAAGCCCACCTGTCGGTTCGCCGGCGGGGCTACGGTGAAGCGCGAATGAGCCAGACGCATGAGCCGAGTCAAGAACAAGGCGAAATGGCGTCATGGCGCAACTCCAACCATGCCCTGATACCGCTATAATCCCCATCCTTTTTTTGCCGGCTGCGATGATGGATGCAGGAACTCCGGGATTGAAATAACCCATAGCGGGCTAAAACAGACTATCCTTTGCCGCTTTTCCATCATCGCGCACCGTGACCAGAGAACAGGGATTGAAACAGAACCTCATCCGCAATTTTTCGATTATCGCCCACATCGATCACGGCAAATCGACGCTGGCTGACCGTTTCATTCAAATCTGCGGCGGCCTGAGCCAACGGGAGATGGCTGACCAGGTGCTCGATTCGATGGATCTCGAACGGGAGCGCGGCATCACCATCAAGGCCCAGAGCGTGTCGCTGCGCTATCCATCCGGCGATGGTCACACCTATCAGCTCAATATCATCGACACACCGGGGCATGTCGATTTTTCCTATGAAGTCTCCCGCTCACTGGCCGCCTGCGAAGGTGCGCTGCTGGTGGTGGACGCCGCTCAGGGCGTCGAGGCGCAAAGCGTCGCCAACTGCTATACCGCCATGGAGCAACACCTGGAAGTGCTGCCGGTGCTCAACAAAGTGGATCTGCCCTCAGCCGATCCAGAGCGGGTGGCCCACGAGATCGGCGACATCATCGGTCTGGACGCCAGCCATGCGTTGCGGGTCAGCGCCAAAAGCGGCCTGGGAGTGGCGGAACTGCTGGAAGAGATCATCGCCCGGATCCCGGCCCCGCAGGGGAATCCGGATGGACCGCTGAAAGCCCTGATCATCGATTCGTGGTTCGACAATTTCGTGGGCGTGATCTCGCTGGTGCGGGTGGTGGACGGCCAGATCACGCCCCGGCAGAAAATTCAGGTTATGTCCACCGGCCGGGCTTTTCAGGTGGAATCGGTCGGCATCTTCACCCCCAAGCGCAGTGATCAACCTGTCCTGAACGCGGGCGAGGTCGGCTATATTATCGCCGGCATCAAGGACATTGACGGCGCGCCGGTGGGCGATACCTTCACCGGGGCAGACCGGCCGGCGACCGAACCGCTGCCGGGATTCCAGAAAATTCAGCCCCGGGTGTTCGCCGGGCTGTTCCCCACCGATTCCGACGATTTCGGCAATCTGCGCGAAGCTCTGCAGAAACTGCGGCTGAACGACGCCTCGCTGTATTTCGAGCCGGAAACCTCGCAGGCCATGGGCTTCGGCTTTCGCTGCGGCTTTCTGGGCCTGCTGCATATGGAAATTGTCCAGGAACGACTGGAGCGGGAGTACAACCTCGATCTGGTGACGACCGCGCCGACCGTGGTCTACGAGGTGCTGACCAATAGCAACGAAGTCCTGAAGATCGACAATCCCGCCAAGCTGCCGCCGGCCAATGAAATCGCCGAGATTCGCGAACCGATGATCGTGGCGCATATCCTGACGCCACAGGATTACCTGGGCGCGATCATCACCCTGTGCATCGAAAAGCGTGGGGTGCAGCGCGGTCTGCACTACGCTGGCGGCCAGGTACAACTGAGTTTTGAATTGCCGTTGAGCGAGGTGGTCCTGGATTTCTTTGACCGGCTGAAATCGGTCAGCCGGGGCTTTGCCTCGTTCGAATACAGTCTGGACCGGTTTCAGGCCGCGCCGCTGGTCAAGCTCGATGTGCTGATCAACGGCGACCGGGTGGATGCGATGTCGGCTATCGTCCATCGCGACCAGGCTCAGCGCCGGGGGCATGAAGTCGCGGTTAAACTCAAGAAACTGATTCACTCGCAGATGTTCGAGGTCGCCATTCAGGCGGCTATCGGCAGTCAGATCATCGCCCGCACCACGGTCAAGGCGCTGCGCAAAAACGTGCTGGCCAAATGCTACGGCGGCGATGTGACCCGCAAGCGCAAGCTGCTGGAAAAGCAGAAAGCCGGCAAGAAGCGGATGAAGCAGGTCGGCAAGGTGGAAATCCCGCAACAGGCTTTCCTGGCCGTGTTGCAGGTTGACAAGAACTCTTAGGAAGCGAGCGCGGTTGCGCCGTCGGATCGTCAAACCATGAATATTGATTTTGCTGCTGTTCTGGTGGTGCTAACCGGATTGACCGGCGGCATCTGGCTGCTGGATGCTCTGGTGCTGGCGCCGCGCCGCGCTCGGATCCCGGTCGGGGATGCGGCGGGCGCGGCGGCGCCGGTCATCATCAAGCTGCCCTGGTATGTGGATGTATCGAAGTCGTTCTTCCCGGTCATTCTGGCCGTGCTGGTGCTGCGCTCGTGCGTGGTCGAACCGTTCCGCATCCCGTCCGAATCGATGGCGCCGACCCTGCTCAAAGGCGACTTCATCCTGGTCAACAAATTCACCTACGGTCTGCGGTTACCGGTACTCAACACCAAGATCATCGGCAACGGCCAACCGCAACGGGGCGATGTCGTGGTGTTCCGCTTTCCACCGGACCCCGCGGTGGCCTACATCAAACGGGTGGTGGGTCTGCCCGGAGATCGGCTGGCTTATCGCGGCAAGCAACTGTTCATTAACGGTCAGCCGGTCGCGTTGACCGCGTTACCCAATGACCCTGCCGCGCCCGGTTACCAGCGCTTTGCCGAAAAACTGGGTGAAGCGGAGCATCAAATCCAGGTGTTGGCCGATGGCCGCTGGGGTCTGGCCGGGTTCTGGTCCGGCATCCAGCCGCGCCGCGAACCGGATGGCGCAGTCGGCTGGGAATACCAGGTGCCGCCGGGACACTACTTCATGATGGGCGATAACCGCGACAACAGCAGCGACAGCCGGGTATGGGGACCGTTGCCCGAGGAAAACCTGATCGGTAAGGCGTTCTTGATCTGGATGAACTGGGATTGCATTACCTTTAGTGGGCAATGCAGTCGAATCGGCGATAGCATTTACTAGAGGCAGGGGGACAGAAGAATGATGCAAGCATTGGCATGGGGAAAACCCTACTCCGGAAAAAGGCAGCGCGGCATGACCGTCATCGGGATGCTGCTGTTGCTGGTGGTGATCGGATTCATGGCGCTGGTCGCCATGAAAGTAGTGCCGATGTATGTTCAGTACTTCACGATCAAGTCCACCGTCGAGAGCGTCCGCAAGGAGCCGCAGGTCGCGCAATGGAGTCCCCAGGATATCCAGAATTCAATCCAGAAACGGTTTGACATTGGCTATGTGGAAAATATCAAAGCCCGGGATCTCAAGATTCGCAACGACCGTGATGGTCGGGTCATCGATCTCGTGTACCAGGACGAGCGCGAGCTGTTTTATGGCCTGTTTGTGGTGCTCAAGATCAACGAAGCCATTCCTCTGAATCCGTGAATTCATCGTCAGTCGCGCGCTTGATCGCTGTTCTGGGCTATGTCTTTCAGCGCCCCGAACTGCTGGAAGACGCTCTCACCCACCGCAGCGCCTCGCCGCGTAATAATGAACGTCTGGAATTTCTGGGCGACGCACTGTTGAATCTGGTAATTGCCGAATATCTGTTCCAGCGTTATCCCCAAGCCAGCGAAGGCGAACTGAGCCGGCTACGGGCGACCTTGGTCAAGGGCGAGGCGCTGGCGGTGCTGGCGCGCGGCTTGAAACTGGGCGAAAGTCTGCGGTTGGGACAGGGCGAACTGAAGAGCGGGGGTCCCCAGCGGGAATCCATTCTGGCGGATGCGCTGGAAGCGATTTTCGGAGCGGTCTATCTGGACGGGGGTCTAGCGGCCTGTCGCACGCTGATTCTGCATCTGTACCGGGACGATCTGGACCGTCTGACCCGCGCTGGCGAATTGAAAGATCCCAAAACCCGCTTGCAGGAGTATCTGCAAGCCCGTCAGCAACCCCTGCCAGCCTATAACGTGCTGGAAATCCGTGGCGAGCCGCACGCGCAAAGCTTCACGGTGGAATGCGCGGTCGCCGATTGCCGCGCACTCGCGGTGGGCAGCAACCGGCGCAAGGCTGAACAGGACGCCGCCCGGCAAATCTTGGAGCAACTGATGCCATGACTGTTTCTACCCACGCCGGTTACGCCGCCCTGCTGGGGCGGCCGAATGTGGGAAAATCCACCCTGCTGAATCGTCTGATTCAACAGAAGATCAGCATTACCGCGCCCAAGCCGCAGACCACCCGCCACGTCATTCTCGGTATTCAGACTCTGACGGACGCGCAGATTGTGTATGTGGACACGCCCGGCCTGCATCAGGGCCAGCGGGCGATGAGCCGCTACCTGAACCGGGCGGCGGCCAGCGTGCTGGGCTATGTGGACGTGGTGATCTGGCTGGTTGAGGCGTTGCGCTGGACCGCTGAAGATCAGGATGTTTTGCAGCGACTGAGCCATTTTTCAGGGCCGGTGGTGCTGGCGGTCAACAAAGTGGACCGCATCGCTGACAAGGCGCGGCTGTTGCCCTTTCTGCAGGATAAGGCGGGGCAGCGCGCCTTCGCCGAGACGCTGCCGCTGTCCGCCCTCAAGGGCGACAACGTGGCGGCGCTGGAAAATGCGATTACCCGCCTGTTGCCGGTGGGCGACTTCCTGTTTCCCCCGGAACAAATCACTACCGCCAGCGAGCGGTTTCTGGCTGCCGAGGCCATCCGCGAAAAGCTGACCCGGCTGTTGCGTCAGGAATTACCGTATGCCCTGACCGTGGAGATCGAACGCTTCGCCGAGGAAGGGCGGCTGACGCATATCCACGCCGTGATCTGGGTCGAACGCGCCAGTCAGAAAGGGATCGTCATCGGCGCGGGTGGGGCGACGCTGCGCGAGGTCGGACGGCAGGCCCGCCAGGATCTGGAGCGGCTGCTGGGCCGCCCGGTCTTTCTGGAAACCTGGGTCAAGGTTCGGGAAGGCTGGTCTGACGACGAACGGGCGCTGCGAAGTCTGGGCTACGCTGACCCCGGCGCGTACTGAGCTGCGCCGACCCCGCGCGGTCATTGCCTGATGCGCGCGCAATTGCAAGCGGCGTTTATCCTGCATCGCCGTCCCTACCGCAATACCAGCCTGCTGATGGAAGTCCTGGTTCAGGAGCACGGCCGGCTGGGACTGGTGGCGCGCGGCGCGGCGGCTCCCCGGTCGCGGTTGAAGGGACTGCTGCAACCCTTCACACCGTTGCTGCTGTCCTGGAGTGGAGCGGGCGATCTGGCGACGCTGACTGCCGCCGAGGAGACCGGGCGTCCTTTTCCCCTGGCGCCGAATCGGGTGCTGGCCGGTCTCTACGTCAACGAACTGTTGCTGCGCCTGCTCCCGCGTTTGGATCCACATCCCGACCTGTTCATCGCCTACAGCGCTTTGCTGGCTGAGCTAACGGTGTCCATGAGCGAGGAACCGCCGCTGCGCCAGTTCGAGAAGCGACTGCTGGATGCATTGGGCTACGGCCTGACCCTGGATCGCGAAGCGGTGAGCGGCGCGCTCATCGTGGCCGAAGACCAGTATTGTTATGTGCTGGATCGGGGGCCGCTGGCGGCGGGCCGTTCGGACGACGGGGTGCCAATTTCCGGCCGGGGCCTGCTGGCCTTGCGCGACGGAATGCTGGCTGATCCCGTGGTGCTGAGAGAAGTCAAGCGCCTGACCCGCGCCGCGCTGGCTGAGCAGTTGCGTGGACGGCCGTTGAAGACGCGGGAACTGTATCGAGCCAAGCGGGATGGATATCCTTCCCCCAAGGCTCCTTAAAAATGGGGTTCTTCGACGATACTCCGCCAGACGGGCCAACTCCACAACAACCCTCGAAGAACCATTTGAAAGATCATGATCTCTCCCTGGCGTAAACGCCGGGGTCTCTCGCGGAAAATCCTGATGACTCCTCCAGCCCTGAGCCTTCGCAATCTGCGTAAAACCTATGCCAATGGCTTCGAAGCCTTGCGCGGCATCGACCTGGACGTAGCCGAAGGTGAATTCTTCGCCCTGCTCGGTCCCAACGGCGCCGGCAAGTCCACCACCATCAGCATTCTCTGCTCGCTGGTGCGCAAGACCGGCGGCCAGGCGCAGGTGTTCGGCCATGATCTGGATACCGAACTGTCCGCCGCCAAGCGCTGCATCGGCCTGGTGCCGCAGGAGTTCAATTTCAACCAGTTCGAACCGGTCGCGGAGATCGTGATAAACCAGGCCGGCTATTACGGCCTGCCCCGTGAGCTGGCCCGCCAGCGCGCTGAGACTTATCTCAGGCAGCTCGGACTGTGGGACAAGCGCCGGCAGATGGCGCGGGAACTGTCCGGTGGCATGAAGCGGCGGCTGATGATCGCCCGCGCCCTGGTGCATGAACCGAAACTGCTGATTCTCGACGAACCGACCGCGGGGGTGGACATCGAAATCCGCCGCTCGATGTGGGATTTTCTGCGCGAGATCAACGCGCGCGGCATCACCATCATTCTGACCACGCACTACCTGGAAGAGGCGGAAAGCCTGTGCCGGCATATCGCCATCATTGACCAGGGCGCGCTCATCGAAAACACCCGGATGCAGGAACTGCTGACCCGGTTGCATCTGGAGACCTTCGTGCTCAATCTGCGCCAACCCCTCGCTGAACCTCCGGCTCTTCCCGGCTATCCCCTGCGCCGGCTGGACGATTTCACGCTGGAAGTGGACGTCAGCAAGAAACAGGGCGTCAACGCCCTGTTTCAGCACCTGTCCGCGCACGGTATTGAGATCTCCAGCCTGCGCAACAAGACGAATCGGCTGGAGGAACTGTTCCTGAGCCTGGTGGACAAGAGCGAAACCGCCAAAAACTGAGACCGAAGACGCCCATGCCCCTGCACGCCCAACTGATTGCTCTGCAAACCCTCCTGATCAAGGAAACCCTGCGCTTCCTGCGCATCTGGATTCAAACCCTGCTGCCGCCGGCGATCACCACGGCGCTGTATTTCATCATCTTCGGCAATCTGATCGGCAGCCGGTTGGGATCCGTAGACGGGCTGTCTTACAACCAGTTCATCGCGCCGGGGTTAATCATGATGGCGGTCATCACCAACGCCTACTCCAACGTGGTGTCCTCGTTCTTCAGCGCCAAGTTCCAGCGCCACATCGAGGAAATGCTGGTCTCGCCCCTGCCCAACGTGATTATCGTGCTCGGCTTCATTGGTGGCGGAACCGCGCGGGGTCTGGCGGTAGGCATGGTGGTGACGGCGGTGGCGCTGTTCTTCGCCGATCTGCACTGGCAGCATCCCTTTCTCACCGTCGCGGTCATCCTTCTGACCTCGGTGCTGTTCGCCCTGGCTGGCCTGATCAATGGCATCTTCGCCAAGAGCTTCGATGACATTTCCCTGATCCCGACCTTCGTGTTGACGCCGCTCACCTATTTTGGCGGGATTTTCTACTCGATCCAGATGCTGCCGCCGTTTTGGCAGAACGCCTCCCTGTTCAATCCTATCCTGTACATGGTCAACGCTTTCCGCTTCGGAATCCTCGGCGTGTCCGACATCGATATTCGCCTCGCCTTAATCCTCATTCTGCTGTTCATCGTCGCCTTGTTCGGCTCCAGCCTGTGGCTGCTCCATCGGGGAACTGGCATCCGCAACTGACATCCGCTCTACAGTCAAGACGCAACAATCTCCATGATGCGTCTCGCGCGCATTCGCGGTAGCTTCATCTATTCTTAGGGTCAAGGTTCGGCCGTCGCGCCGACCGCCATGGGTTGGGCATCGCTCCCACCCGATAACAACCCCTAAAGAGGATTGCTTCATGCGTCACAACCCGACTGTCCCTACCCTTCTCGCCGGCGCTGCGCTGGTTTTGGTGACCGGCATGGCTCACGCCGAAGAAATCACGATCAAGTTTTCACATGTGGTCGCCGACAGCACCCCCAAGGGTCAGGGCGCGGTGATGTTCAAGAAACTGGCCGAGGAACGCCTGGCCGGCAAGGTCAAGGTTGAGGTCTATCCCAATTCCCAGTTGTTCGGCGATGGCAAGGAAATGGAAGCGCTGCTGCTCGGCGACGTACAGCTCATCGCCCCGTCACTGTCGAAGTTCGACCGTTATACCCAACAAATTCAAGTCTTCGATCTGCCGTTTCTGTTCGACGATATCGAGGCGATCCACCGCTTCCACACCAGTCCGACCGGCAAGAGCATCCTCAATTCGCTGACCAAAAAAGGTCTGACCGGGCTGGCCTACTGGGACAACGGCATGAAGCAGCTTTCGGCCAAGAAACCGCTGCGGATGCCCGAGGACGCCAAGGGTCTCAAATTCCGCATCCAGGCCTCGGACATCCTCGAAGCACAGTTCAAGGCGGTCGGCGGCATTCCCCAAAAACTGGCGTTCGCCGAAGTCTATCAGGCGCTGGAAACCGGGGTGGTGGACGGGGCCGAGAATCCCTGGTCGAACGCCTATTCGCAGAAGTTTTTCGAAGTGCAGCCCTACTTCACCGAATCCAACCATGGCTATCTGGGCTATATGGTGGTGACCAACGCCAAGTTCTGGAGTGGCCTGCCCGCTGACGTGCGCGAGGCGCTGGAGAAAATCCTGGCCGAGGTTACGGTCGAGGTCAACAAGTCGTCGACCGCCCTCAATGAGAGCGACCGGCAAAAGATCAAGGACTCCGGCAAGACCGAAATTCTCCCGTTTACCGCTGAACAGCGGGCGGCCTGGCTGGCGGCCATGAAGCCCGTCTATGACAAGTTCACCGACAAGATTGGCAAGGACATCGTCGAGGCCGCCCGGGCGGCTAACCAGCCGTAATCCTCCTCCCCCGAATCCAACCCTTCCCACACCGCGCTGGGGAGGGTTGTCTGCACTTTATTTCGGAGAGTTTTCCATGCTGATTCGCCTCGCTCATCGTCTGGAGGAAGGGTTCATCGCTCTGCTGCTGGCGTTGATGACGCTCATCACCTTTAGCCAGGTCGTCGCCCGCTACTTCTTCAGCACCGGCTTTGGCTGGGCGCTGGAACTGACCACCTATCTGTTTGCCTGGCTGGTTCTGTTTGGCGTTTCCTACGGCATCAAGGTCGGCGCGCACATTGGTATTGACGTGCTGGTGCGGCAGTTTCCGCAGCGCCTGCGCCGAATCATCGGTCTGGCCGCCGTGCTGTGCTGCTGCGCCTACTGCATCATCCTGCTGGTCGGCGCGATCGGCTACGTCTACAAGCTTTACGAACTGGGCATCGAAGCTCAGGATTTGCCTATTCCGCGCTGGATCCCCTTCATCATGCTGCCTATTGGCCTGCTGCTGGCGCTGTTGCGGCTGTTGCAGGTGACCTGGCGCACGGTGCTGGGTCAACAGGAAGGTCTGCGATTGGCCGACGAGGCCCGTGAAGCCATCGAAGCGGTCGCCGGCGGCGAAGCGGTTGAGGCGGTCGAAACCTTCGAAACGCTGCACCCCGCCGCCCGCCGCCCCCGCGAGGAGAAAGCGCCATGACCTCCCTGTTCCTGTTCACGGTACTGTTCATTCTGTTGCTGATGGGGGTGCCGATTGCCTTCTCCCTGGGCCTGTCCAGCATCCTGACCATCCTGTTTTTCACCCAGGATTCGCTGGCTTCAATGTCGCTCAAGCTGTTCGACACCATGGAGCACTACACCCTGCTGGCGATTCCGTTCTTCATCCTGGCCTCGGCGTTCCTGACCACCGGTGGCGTGGCCCGCCGGCTGATCCGTTTCGCCATCGCCGCCGTCGGCCATCTGCACGGCGGGCTGGCTATCGCTTCGGTGCTGGCCTGCATGTTGTTTGCAGCCGTGTCGGGTTCCTCGCCAGCCACGGTAGCCGCCATCGGTTCCATCGTGATCGGAGCCATGGTCAAGTCGGGCTATCCACAAAAATACGCCGCCGGCATCATCTGCAACGCCGGCACCCTGGGCATCCTGATTCCACCGTCGATTGTGATGGTCGTGTACGCCGCCGCCACGGAAAGCTCGGTCGGCCAGTTGTTCATGGCCGGGGTGATTCCCGGCATCCTGTTGGGTTTGATGTTGATGACGGCGATCTACTTCAGCGCGCGCACCATGAAAATCCCGACCCAGCCGCGCGCCTCATTTCGGGAACTGCTGGTTGCGGCTCGCGACGCCATTTGGGGACTGGGGCTAATTTTCGTGGTGATGGGCGGGATTTATGGCGGCATCTTTACCGCCACCGAGGCCGCCGCTGTCGCTGCCGTCTACGCCTTCATCATCGCTCTGTTCGTCCATCGGGATATGGGCTGGCGTGAGGTGCCCGAGGTGTTCGGTGAAGCCGGCAAGGTCACGGTGATGCTGCTGTTCATCATCGCCAACGCCTTCCTGTTCGCTCATGTGCTGACCACCGAGCGCATCCCGCAAATGATGGCTGAAACCATCGTCGGCTGGGGGCTGGCCCCCTGGCAGTTCCTGATCGTGGTGAACATCATCCTGCTGATCGCCGGCAACTTCATGGAACCGTCGTCGATCCTGCTGATTCTGGCGCCGATCTTCTTCCCCATCGCCACCCAACTGGGCATTGATCCGATTCACTTGGGGATCATCATGACAGTGAACATGGAAATCGGCATGATCACCCCGCCGGTGGGCCTGAATCTGTTCGTGACGTCCGGCGTCACCGGGATGCCGCTGTGGGATGTGGTGAAGGCGGCCATGCCGTGGCTGATGATCATGCTGATCTTCCTGATCATCATCACCTACATTCCAGGCATCAGTCTGTTCCTGCCCCGGCTGCTGTTCTGAGCCGATCTCTGGTCGCAAAAAAACCGGGGTGGCTGAGCCACCCCGGTTTCGTTCATCTGACGGTTCTCCGGTTAGCTCCAGTAACGCACCGGCCCGCTGTCGATATGCACGAAATTAGCGCGGGGATAGTAGCCGACCCCACCAGCGCCCAGTGACCGCGCCGCTTGGCACAGATCCCAGGACCGCCGACCGGGCACCCGAACATCCAGCGCCATGGCCTGCATGTGATAGCTGTTGCGCGCCACGCCCCGACTGCGCTCGCACAGCCGCCAGTTCGTGGATGGTGACCGATAACCGCTGATCACATTCACTGGCCGGCCCAGGCCCAGTTGCAATTGCACCGCATAAAGCTGATCCAGCACATTCGGATCGAACAGCTTGACCTGATCATTATGATGGTCGCGCAAGGCCCAACTGATGCTGTTGACGGCTTCGCGGATGTAGCCATCGCGCGGCGTCCAGTAAACCTGACGGATACTTTCGCCCGTATTGGGGTTATAAAACAACAGATAGCGTTCACTCAGCACCGCCGCCTTGAGCACATCGGGCGCGAGTACCAACGCACCTGCGCCTCCAGCCGCCCATTTCAAAAACCCACGCCGACCCGGATCAGGCCGTTTCTCCTCGTTATTGTGGTATATATTGCTGCTCGGTTGAAGCGCTGACTCGGTTCGCATTTTTTCGATATCCTCCCAGCAATTGGCGTTTCCTGAACTCTAGCGAAACCGAGTTTCCTAAATCAAGAATCAGTTGTACCAATCGCTTTTGGTCATTCCACAACAACAGTGCTCTGCATTTCTTTGTCCAACCTGTTATTTTATCTTTAATACAACAAAAAAGGGCGGCTGTTGGATAAAAGATAAATCCAGTTGCTTTAACTAAAGCGGTTGCTTTAGAAAAGACTTATACCCGGTCATCAGCGAATTCCCTGCGTTTATTATCAAAAATAATAATAAAAATTATTTTTTAAGCAACTAATTATCAAGAAGGCAAAATAACCACGACTCATTTACAAGGTATTTATGAGTAAGGAAAAATTTCCGGTGACGCCGGCTATTCGCCTGTTGCGGGAACACAACATTACGTTCAGCGTCCATCTTTATCCCTACGAGGAACATGGGGGCACGGCCCATAGCGCCTATTGCCTGGGCGTAGACGAACACGCCGTGATAAAAACCCTGATCATGGAAGATGAACGCAAGCAGCCGCTGATCGTGCTGATGCACGGCGACCGCAAGGTCTCCACCAAGGAGTTGGCGCGACGACTGGGCGTCAAGATGATTACACCCTGCGAGCCGGCGGTAGCCAACAAGCACAGTGGTTACCTGGTGGGCGGCACCTCGCCATTCGGCGTGCGGCGACCGATGCCGGTGTACCTGGAAGCCAGCATCGTCGATCTGCCGCGCATTTATATCAACGGCGGCAAGCGCGGCTTTCTCGTCGGACTCTCCCCAGCCGAAGCGCAGCGCCTGCTGCAACCCACTTTGGTTCAAGTGGCGATTGAGGACTGAGCGATGGATGAATACGCCTTAATCGCCACCGCCCCGGCGGGCGTCGAACCGCTGCTGATCAACGAACTGACGGCACTGGGCACTATCGCCCCTTGCCCGGTGCGCGGTGGGGCCGCCTTCCACGGGACGCTGGATCTGGCCTACCGCGCCTGCCTGTGGTCGCGCACCGCCAGCCGTATTCTGCTGACTCTGGCTGAATTTCCCGCCGCGACCGCCGAGGCGCTGTACGCGGGCGTCCATGATCTACCCTGGGAAGAGCATCTCGCCCCGGACGGTACGCTAAGCGTGGAATTCAGCGGCGGCGGTCCCGGCATTGACCACACCCACTACGGAGCGCAGCGGGTCAAGGACGCCATCGTTGACCGATTTCGGGCGCGTTGTGGACAACGGCCCGGCGTCGATCCACGCCAACCCGATCTGCGAATTCACGCGCGCTGGCGCGACGGGCAAGCCCTGCTCAGTCTCGACCTGTCTGGCGACAGCCTGCATCGGCGCGGCTACCGCGAGGCGACCGTCGTCGCTCCGTTGAAAGAGACCCTGGCGGCCGCCCTGCTGCTCAAGGCCGGCTGGCCGGCCATCGCCGCTGGCGGCGGTTCCCTGCTTGACCCGTTGTGCGGCTCCGGGACGCTGGCGATTGAAGCCGCTGGAATAGCCGGCGACCAGGCGCCCGGCCTGTTGCGCGACCACTGGGGTTTCAGCGGCTGGCTCGGTCATATTCCCGCGCTGTGGAATCGCTTGCTGGTCGAGGCGGGCGAACGGCGCGACGCCGGCCGCGCGCATATTCCCTTGATCGGGGCCAGCGACCGCGACCCGAAGGCGGTGCGCGCGGCGCTGATCAACGCCGGGCGGGCCGGGGTGGCGGATCGGGTTCGGATCGAGCGCCGGGATTTGGCGGACGCCGCACCACCGCCGGGATCATCGCCCGGACTGCTGATCGCCAATCCCCCTTACGGCGAGCGCCTGGGCGAACGGGATGAACTGGCAGCGCTGTATGTCCAGCTCGGCGACTGGCTGAAAGCCCACTTTGCGGGCTGGCGGGCGGCGGTGTTCACCGGCAATCCCGAACTCGGCAAGCGCATGGGCTTGCGCGCCGTCAAAACCAATGCCTTCTACAATGGCCCGCTGGAATGTCGGCTGCTGCAATTTCAGGTCGAGCCGGCCTTCTTCGTAGACCGGGAGGCTGCTGACCAGCGCGCCCGCACCGCTGCACTGCATCGGGCGGTAACGACCGGGGCGGAGGGCCTGGTCAACCGCCTGCGCAAGAATCAGCGTCATCTGGAGCGCTGGGCGGAGCGGGAAGACATCCACTGCTACCGGCTATACGACGCCGATCTGCCGGAATATGCGGTAGCTATCGACCGTTACGAGCAATGGCTGCACGTTCAGGAATACGCCCCGCCGCCCAGCATCGATCCCGTCCGCGCCCGCGAGCGGCTGGAACAGGTGATGGCGGTGCTGCCGGCGGTGCTGGATATTCCGCCGGACCGGATGGTTCTCAAGGTGCGCCAGCGGCAAAAAGGCCCCAGCCAGTATCAAAAACAGGCCGAACAGGGCCATTTTCACCCGGTGCGCGAGGGACCGGCGCGGCTGCTGGTCAACTTCACCGACTACCTCGACACCGGCCTGTTTCTCGACCATCGCCTCACCCGGCAACGCCTGCGGGAACTGGCCAGCGGGCGGCGCTTCCTCAACCTGTTTGGCTACACCGGCGCCGCCACGGTTCACGCCGCGCTGGGCGGAGCCGCCAGCACCACCACGGTGGACTGGTCGGCGACCTATCTGGACTGGACGCGGCGCAATCTGGAACTGAACGGCATCCACGGTTCCCGGCATCAGCAGATCCAGGCCGACTGCCGGCAATGGCTGGTTTGGGCGCGGGACCGCTACGAGCTGATCTTTCTTGACCCGCCGACCTTTTCCAACTCCAAACGGCTGGAAACCACCTTTGACGTCCAGCGGGATCACGTCGCCCTCATCCGCCAGACTTTGCGCCTGCTTACGCCCGACGGCCTCCTGATCTTCTCCACCAACGCGCGCAAATTCCGGCTGGACGGGGACGCCCTGGCGGATCTGTCGATTGAAGACTGGAGCCGGCGCACCCTGCCGCTCGACTTCGCCCGCAATCCCCGCATTCATCAATGCTGGCGCATCACGCCGCCATGAGTAAATAAGCGTATTATAATTAAGGAATAAAGGCCCTGACTGCGTTTCATGCTACCCGATCCCAGGAGGCCCCGCATGAACACCCCGACATCCGCCATCCCGTCCGCCGCTCCAGCCCCCGGATCGCTACTCGATCCTTTCGACATCATCGGCTCCAGCCTGGCGGTACAGCAGGCTTGGCTCAATCAGCCGGAACGGCTAAGCGCGCTCCTGCAAGGTCTGGCCCTGGACACCCACCGGGTCCATGACCGTTTCACCCGGACCAGTCTGGGCATGGCCAGCGAACCGGCCGTACCCGCTGTCATTCATGACCAGCGCTTTCAGGATCCGGCCTGGATTGACCACCCCGGTTTCGCGTATCTCAAGGAACTTTATTGTCTCAGTTTGCTAGTAAAAACTATGGACTTTAGTCCAAAACTTTTAGTGTTAGGACTTTCGCTTGGAAGGGTCTCAATCACTATATATGGTATATATTTCGCTAATTATGCAACTATATG
>Ga0209573_1000528_pt1 | contig 79292 bp, 69 predicted proteins | sample TNRBio252014_DNA_FD_185870 | JGI IMG/M metagenome (GOLD analysis project Ga0209573, IMG submission 185870) | Wastewater treatment Type I Accumulibacter community from EBPR Bioreactor in Madison, WI, USA - TNR Reactor_6/25/2014_ DNA (SPAdes)... | ecosystem: Engineered > Bioreactor > EBPR >... | reverse complement strand
CCTGAGCGTAATACACCCGGTAGCCGGGGCCGTGGTCTATCTTCAGTTCCCATACTCCATCGCTCAGCGGCTTGTGGTCGCCGAAGTTGCCAGCGGCCATGCGCTGCACCCGGACGGCCACCCTTGTGCGTGCCTGCCTGCTAGCTCTGCGAGCCATTCCTTGAACGGGTCGCGGCCGTCTGCCATCTGGTAGTCGAGAAGGTCGAACATAAGTGCGTAACGTATACGCTACACAAGTTCCGCAGGAGTCACAAACCCCGTCAAGCCGCGATTCGTGCCACCGGCGCGCGTTCCTTGGCGCGCTCGCCAGCGGTCCACAAGTCGCGTTGTGCCTGCAGCCGTAGCCAGTAGCCGGGCGATGTACCCAAGGCTTCGTGCAAGCGCAGGTCCATGTCGGCGGTGATGGCGGCGTGTCCGTGCAGGATGCGAGACAGCATGACGCGGCTGATGCCCACGTGTGCAGCGAACGCAGTCACGTTCATGTCGAGGTCGTCCAGCCAGCCGGCGAGCAGGTCGCCGGGGGGCGCGGGGTTGTGCATGTCCATGTGTCGGGCCTGAGTGATAGTCGAGATAGTCGAGCAGCTCCACGTCGGTTCCGTCGAACCGGAAAACCAGCCGCCAATCCAATTCGCCTCAAACCGTCAGCGCATGGTAGAAGGATGGAACTGGCTTGTGCCCCGTCGGCTGCGCCTCCTCGCGATGACCTGCGGGCGGGGCAGGGCGACTGCGGTCAGAACACGGGTCCGGTACGTCATGTGCGTGTGCAGCCGGGTCCCTGGTGCTGTCTCGCGATCTGCCGAGCAGCCAAGGGCAATCGCCGTTACTTGATCGGCATTACTTCATGCTCTCCAGCAGGTCCACCAGCACCTGGTCGAAGGTGTCGACCCGGATCAGTCCCAGGCGTGGATACTCGATGTCGATGACGACGTGCACCGCCAAGGCCATGGTCGCGGCGAGACCGATCATGTGCAGCCAGTTGCGCGACCTGGCTGCGGACATGCCGTAGCCGGCGAGCAGTGCTGCAATCAGCGCGAGCCCGTAGAGCAGCACGAAGATCACCACCGGGGGGTGCATCGTCGCCGCTGTGGTACGCGTGGTAGTGATGTCGATCATCTGGTTCAGCGCCGGCAAGAGCAGCATGGTGGCGGCGGGCGGCGCGTCATTCATCTGGCTGGCGGCGAGGGCCTGGCTCCAGATTTCTCCCTGCAGCTTGATTGAACGCGCCAGCTCCGCCTTGGCTGCCTCGATGTCGGGCAGCTTCCGATAGGCTTCCAGCCGCGAACCAACGTAGCGCCGGAATTGATCGCGAAGCGCCGGTTGCGCGGCGGGGGGCAAGAGGTCGAGGCGCAGATAGGCGGTGCCGATGTCGTTGGCCTCCTCGACGATCAGGGTCCGACGCTCGTCAAAGCGCGTCGCCGCGCCCGAAAAAGTGAAGGCGATGAGCAATCCGAGCAGGGCGAAGACCGCGCCATCTACGGCGCCGGTACCGGCCTGTGCGCCTTCGGGATCGTTGGCGCGTCGGCGAACACCAATCCGTCGCCCGATTTCGAGCAGCGCTACCATGCCAACGAAAAGGACAAAGGTAATAAGCGAAGCGAAGGCTGTGTAGCTCATGAATTTTCTTTCAGGCCGATGATTTTGCACCATTGTCGTCGACAATCGGCACGCCTGTATAGCAGTCTGGCGAGCGAATCCCGATGCTCAATGCAAAGTCCAAACGCATCCGCTCGGCGTTTCTGAATGCTACGGTGATCGGGATTCTGTCCCAGCTTGACACGGTGGGCGTGGACGGCAATCTCTTCATCAACAGGCAGACGGGAAAGCCCTACACGACCATCATGAAGGCCCGGTCGCGGTTACGCAGCAAGGCCGGCTTACCGCAGTTGCGCATCCATGAGCTGCGCCATAGAGCACACCGCCAGCAGCAAACCGCCAGCGCCGGGAGCCGAACAGTTATCGGCACTCCTGCTGCGCAAGCGCAGCCTCCCTGGCGGCCTCGGGTGCATCCGAAAGGCGCGGTTTTTGGCGTGGCCACGCCGTCCCCAGACGCAGAATCGGGAGCTCAGCCGCGGGACGCTTCTGTTGCTGGTCGGTACAAAATGACGCTACTTCCTTGCTGAAGAGAGCGACGGATTCGGCATAGTGATGTCGTTGAGGCGCCTGGACAGATTTGGCGGTCCCTTGCTGCTTCTAACGGTCATGACAATCGAGACGCCCCGGATCGTGAAAGTCATGACCGTTTTCCCCTCTTCCCCGACCCTTCTCCCGCGAGGGGAGAAGGGAGGTTTATGAGTCGCTTGCGCGACTTTCACATTAACTCACTCCGCTCTTGTAGAAATACGCCAGGGTCAGCAAGCTGCCGAGCGCGACAATGAAGCGCCGTAACCACAGGGCAGGAATGCGGCGCGCGACGCGGCCGCCCGCGTAGCCGCCAAGCGTTCCGGTCACCAGCATCACTATCGTGTGGGGCCAGGAAACGGCATCGGCGACGACGAAGGTGACCACCGCAACCGAGTAGATCACCGCCGATAGCCAGTTCTTCAGCGCATTGATCTCGTGCACATCGTCGAATCCCTGGATCGCCAACGCGGCGAGCATCAGGATGCCCATGCCGGCGCCAAAGAAGCCACCGTATATCGACACCACGAGCTGAAACAGGAAGCCGCCGACGCCGACTTGCCGGCTGTTGGCGGGGCTGTCATCGGCTGCGCGCGCGGGTTTGCGCAGGCCAGCGACCAAAGCCGAGAACTGCGTACTGAAGGCGAAGAGGACCGTGGCCACGAGGAGCAGCCAGGGAATCAGGTTGGCGAAGGCAGCATTCGACGTGGCGAGCAGCAACAGGCCACCGGCGATGCCACCGAGGAAGGCAACCAGGGTCAGCAGCGGCAGCGCCGTGCGAAAGCGCAGCAGTTCGGTACGAAAAGCCCACGCCGCGGCGAGGCTGCCTGGCCAGAGGGCAACCGAGTTGCTGGCGTTGGCCATCACTGGCGGGACGCCGGCGGCGAGCAGCGCCGGAAACGACAGGAAGGTGCCGCCACCGGCAACCGAGTTCATCGCCCCGGCGCAGAAAGCGGCGATGGCGAGCAAAGCGTAGGTGGCAATCAGGCTGGCGTCCATAAGGGCGGTCGGAGGTGCGCTGAGAGGCAGGGCCGAAAGGGGAGCTTGCGAGCCGCGCTTGTTGGCGGCAGGTTCAGAAAGCTTCGTTGTTGAGCAAGCGGTTGCGCGGCAAGGTGACGCGAAACACGCTTCCTTTGCCCGGTTTGCTGCGCGTCTCCAGTCGCCCGCCATGGCGGCGAACAATGTTGTCGGCCAGTGACAGGCCGAGGCCGCTTCCTTTGCCAGTCGCCTTGGTGGTGAAGAAGGGGTCGAAGATCTTGTCCATGTCTTCGGGCTCGATGCCCTTGCCGGTATCGCCGACTTCAACCCACACCTCATGCTCGTCAAAGCCGGTGCGCAGGATGATCACGCCGCGCTCGTCGATGGCTTGCACGGCATTGATCACCAGGTTCAGGAATACCTGGTTGAGTTGCGGAGCAAGGCATTCTATGTCGGGGATGCCGGCGTAGTCCTTCTTGATTTTTGCCTTGTACTTGATCTCGTTCCAGACGATGTTGAGTGTGCTCTCCAGGCCTTTCTCAAGGTTTGCAAGCTGCCACTCCGCGGTGTCCACGCGCGAAAACTCCTTGAGCGTTTCGACGGCCGTCTTGGCGCGCTGCACACCGTCGAGCGATTCGCTGATCAGGTTCAGGATGTCTTGCTTCATGAAGGCAAGCTGCGCGTTTTCTTTCGCCTGCTCGATGGCGGCCAGGAAAGCCACCTGCCCGGCCAGTGCCGGTTCAGCTTTCTCGTAGGCTTCCAGCACGCTCAACAGATCCACCACGTGCCCCTTGAGAGCCTCCAGATTGGAGTTGATGAAGGCGAAGGGCTTGTCGATCTCGTTCGCCACGCCGGCGGCCAGTCGACCGACAGAAGCCATCTTCACCGATCGCAGCATCTGGTTTTGCGCTTCGATGAGCATGCCATTGAGGGCAGTCAACTCGGCGAGATGGATTCGATTGTCGGCTTCGATCCGGCGGTATTCAGTGATGTCCTCGTACACCCCCAGGACGCCGAAGGTTTCATTGTCGTCGTTGATCAGCGGGATCTTGGACGTCCGCAGCCAGACGGTCTCACCGCTGGCAGTGGTCTGCTGTTCCTCAAAGAACAGTCGCGGTGCCCCGGCGGCCATGACTTCGCGGTCGTCGGCGCGATAATGATCGGCCTGTTCCGCCCACACCATCTGATAGTCGTCCTTGCCGATCAGGTCGTCAGGATTCTGCATCCCGGCATCCGCGGCAAAGGTCCTGTTGCAGCCAAGAAAGCGCAAATCGGTGTCCTTCCAGAAGACGCGAGCAGGCACGGTATCGATGATCTTCAGGAGCAGGTTCCTGGATTCGGCGATCGCTACTTCAGCCAGTTTTCGTTCGGTGATCTCTTCACCGGAACTCAGCGTGCCGACGATTCTCCCGGCGGCGTTGGTCAGCATGGCCGTGTGCCAGGCCATCAGACGCTGCTGCCCATCCCCGTCGACGACGGGATACTCCGACAGTGCTTCCCGGGCCTGCCCATCGCCGCCGACAAGTTGCAGAAAACAGGGGAGGAGGACGGACTTGCCGCCGGGCTGCGGCAGGCAGTGCTCGAACCAGGCTTGCCCGAGTAACGCGCTCTCGGGCTGGCCGAGCAGGGCGCAGCCCGCACGATTGATCATCGAGATGCAAGCCCGAGTGTCCAGAGCGACGACCATGCATGGCACGGAGTCGAGATAGCGCTGCAACAATTGGTTGGCAAGCGTCAGCTCGCGAACCTTTTCTTCGAGCAAGTCCTCGGCTTTCTTGCGGGCTGCGCGCTCCTCTTCGAGCTGCCGTGGCAGTAGGGCGAGATCATCCATGCTCATACCTTCTTGCTCCGAGTCAGGCGCAGCGTCTGTTCCGGTGTCGTCGGATTCGCGCTGGGCGGAATTTGTGGAATTGGTCGAATGGGTCGAATGGGTCGAATGGGTCGAATGGGTCGAATGGGCGGATTTGGTGAATTTGGCAGGACTGAACGGCCGCTGGTCGCGACGGCCGCTCTCTGCAAAACGAGCTCGTCACCCTCCTGGAAGTGGCTATTCTATCCTTCCCCGACGGCAGAGGTTGCGTTGAGGCGATTTCATAAACCCAACAGTCCACAGGAGGGCCCGGGCCTGATCTCGCCAGTACCACGAGCGCCTGGTAGTACCCGGGGCCGACACAGCCCTTGCAGCCGTGTCCATGTGAAAGCGCCAACGCCGAACACGCGTGCGGGAAAGCGGCCGAGCGAGCATTGCCCGTAGATCACGATCGTGTGATTATCGGCCACTTGGCGTGGTCGATCACGCAAGTTCGCGCCAGTTCTCGCAAGTTTCTTGGGCTTTCGCAGGCACGATCGGCGACCCGATATCGTCGCTGTCTCGGCCATTCCGGCCGATCGCCAGCGAAGCGCGAGCGGGCGTATAGGGTTCAAGAGGGTTCAAGCGGGTTCAAGAACTGCCTGGCCGGCGAAATCCGAGTTTGCATTGCACTGCTTGATGCAGCCACTGGAACATGGAAGGAGGGTCCCTGCATGAGCTTCGCTGCGTTTACCATCGCCCGTCTGCCGCAGATCAAGTTCGGCTGCGGTTCCCTGAGCAAATTGCCGGACATCGCCGCCAGCTATGGCAAGCGCCTGTTGCTGGTCACGGGCGCACGGAGCTTTCTCGGCTCGGCGCATGCGCCGCGGCTCTTCGCTGCCTTGCGCCAGCGGGCTTGCTCTTGGGAAATCGTCAAGATCGTCGCCGAGCCGGCGCCGGCTTTTATTGATGCCACCGTCTCGGCATTGCAAGGCGAAGCGTTTGACGCCGTGATTGGTATCGGCGGCGGCAGCGCCCTCGATGCGGCGAAGGCCATCGCCGGCCTGCTCAAACCAGGCAATTCGGTGCTGGATCATCTCGAGGGCGTCGGTCCCGAGCTGCCCTATGGCGGCCCGTCGACGCCCTTGATCGCCGTACCCAGCACGGCCGGCACGGGCTCGGAAGCCACCAGGAACGCCGTATTGTCAATTCACGGACAGTTCAAGAAATCCTTTCGCGATGAGCAACTGGTTGCCGAATGGGCGATCGTCGATCCCGATCTGCTCGTCACCTGTCCGCCGCAGCTCATCGCCGCCGACGGCATGGATGCCTTCACGCAACTGCTCGAATCCTTCGTCTCGACAGGCAGCAACCCGATGACGGATGCGCTTGCGCGCTCCGGCATCATGGCGGCCAGGGATGCGCTCTTGCCGCTGTATGCCGAACAATCTGCCCCGGCACGCGAGAAGATGGCCTACGCCTCGCTGCTGTCGGGCATCTGCCTCGCCCAGACCGGTCTCGGTGCCGTTCATGGCCTGGCCTCGCCCCTCGGCGCCTTCTTTCCGATTCCCCACGGCGCGGCCTGCGGCACTCTGGTCGCCACGGCAACGGCGGTCAATATTGCGGCGATGGGAAGGCGCGATCCCGAGAATCCTGCGCTGCCGAAATATGCCGAGATTGGTCGCCGCTTTGCCATGCAGAAGGGATTGAATGCTCGGGATGCACGCAGCTTCCTGGTGACGAGCTTGCGTCAATGGGAGGAAGCGCTCGCCTTGCCGCGCCTGTCAAACTGGCGTATCACCGGCGCCGACTTGCCGCGCATCGTCGCCAATTGTCGTGGCAGCAGCATGAAGACCAATCCCATTGTGCTCACCGACGAAGAGATTACACAGATTCTCGCGGCGCGGCTTTAGGCGCTGGCGCTGTCCGCGAGGATCGTGAGGATCGGCAGGCCAATAGAGAAAAGTCGCTTGATGAAGCGCCGACTTCGAAGCAAACTGCGTTCCGGGAGAGCATCGCCATGGAATTGGAACTGCAAGGCATCAGCAAGCGGGTGGGGGCGCAGCCCTGGCTCTACAAAATGGACCTTGCGCCGAAGCGCAACGCGGTAACCGTGCTGCTGGGCGCCACCCAGGCGGGGAAAACCAGCTTGCTGCGCATCATGGCCGGCCTCGACACGCCCACCCGGGGGGTGGTGCGGGTGAATGGCCAGGATGTTACCGGTGTTTCGGTACGCGAACGCAACGTGGCGATGGTCTATCAGCAATTCATCAACTACCCCTCGTTACGGGTGGCCGACAACATCGCCTCGCCATTGAAGCTGCGTGGCGAAAAGAATATTGATGAGCGCGTGCGTGCGCTGGCGCAGCGGTTGCACATCGATGGCTTCCTCGACCGTTACCCGGCCGAGCTTTCGGGCGGCCAGCAACAGCGCGTGGCGCTGGCGCGTGCGCTGGCCAAAGGTGCCCCGCTGATGCTGCTCGACGAACCGCTGGTCAATCTCGACTACAAGCTGCGCGAGGAATTGCGCGAAGAACTGAGCGAGCTGTTTGCGGCCGGCGATTCAACGGTCATCTACGCCACCACCGAGCCGGGCGAAGCCCTGCTGCTGGGGGGGCATACGGCAGTCATGGATGCCGGCGAACTGCTCCAGTATGGACCCACCGCCGAAGTCTTCCATGCACCCAGGTCCTTGCGCGTCGCGCGCGCCTTCAGCGATCCGCCGATGAACCTGATCGCCGCTGCAGCAAGCAGCCTTGGTGTGCAATTGAATGCCGGCCCGGCGCTTTCGATTCGCCTGCCGGATATCCTTGCGCAACAGGCGGCGACCGCCCTGACCGTTGGCGTACGCGCCAGCGCCCTGCGCCTGCAGGAAAGCGCGGGCGACGTGCCCCTGGCCGGCCGCGTCGAGCTTGCCGAAATCTCCGGCTCGGACACTTTTGTGCACCTGTCCACGGCCGTCGGGGAAGTGGTGGCGCAGCTTACCGGTGTGCATCGCTTCAAGCTGGGCACATCGCTGACCCTGCAGCTCAATCCGGCCCATGTCTATGTATTCGATGCGCAGGGGGCATTGCTCGTGGCTCCGCAAGGGCGGGGAGGGCATTGACATGGCGCGCATTGATCTCGACCTCGCGCATTCCTACCAGGCCAATCCGCAACAGGACGAGGACTACGCGCTGCTGCCGATGAAGATGAGTTTTGCCGATGGCGGCGCCTATGCCCTGCTCGGCCCCTCGGGTTGCGGCAAGACGACGATGCTCAACATCATGTCGGGCCTGCTGGCGCCTTCGCGGGGAAGCGTCGAGTTCGACGGCCGCAACGTCACGCAACTCAGTCCGCAGCAACGCAATATCGCCCAGGTGTTCCAGTTTCCGGTGATCTACGACACCATGACCGTGGCCGACAATCTGGCCTTCCCCCTGCGCAACCGGAAAATGCCCGGCGATCAGATCAGGAAGCGCGTCGCTGAAATTGCCGAAATGCTCGAACTGAGTGGCCAACTCGATCAGCGCGCCGCGAATCTTGCCGCCGACGCCAAGCAGAAGATATCGCTCGGGCGCGGCCTGGTCAGGCACGACGTGTCGGCGGTGTTGTTCGATGAACCCCTGACCGTCATCGATCCGCACCTGAAGTGGCAGCTGCGGCGAAAACTGAAACAGATTCATCTCGAGCTGAAACTGACGCTGATCTACGTGACCCATGATCAGGTGGAAGCCTTGACTTTTGCCGATCAGGTGATGGTCATGACGCGCGGTCGCTCGGTGCAGGTGGGAAGCGCCGAGGAGTTGTTCGAAAGGCCGCAGCACACTTTCGTGGGCAATTTCATTGGTTCGCCGGGCATGAACTTCCTGCCGGCGCGGGTCCATGAGCGGGCACTGCTGGTCGCCGAACACCGGCTTGGCCTGAGCCGCGACCTTGCCTTGCCGGAAGGCGAACTCAAACTTGGTATCCGGCCCGAATACGTCGCGCTCAGCGCTGCCGACGACCCGACGGCCCTGCCGGTCAAGGTCACGCAGGCACTGGACATCGGTACCCACGTGCTGTTGACCGGCCAATGCGGCGATCTGGCGATCAAGGCGCGCTTGCGTCCCGATCAGGAGATACCCCGCTGCGGCGACCGGGTCTGGCTGGGCGTGTTGGGATCACACACCTGTTTCTACAAGAATGAGGAACTCCTCCCGTGCTGAGCAGCAAGCCCGTTAACCAGAAAGCCTGGTGGCTGGTGCTGCCGGTGGTCATTTGCGTCGCCTTCTCCGCCGTGCTGCCTTTGATGACGGTGGTCAATTATTCCCTGCAGGACATTTTCTCGCCCGAACGGCGGGTCTTCGTGGGCACGGAATGGTTTGCACTGGTCATGCGCGACGACGAACTCCATGCCGCCCTGTGGCGGCAACTGGGCTTTTCGCTGGCGGTTCTGACGGTGGAGATTCCGCTCGGCATCATGCTCGCCCTGGCCATGCCAGCCAAGGGCTGGAAAGCCTCGGCGGTGCTCGTGATGGTGGCGCTGTCGCTGCTGATTCCGTGGAACGTGGTCGGCACGATCTGGCAAATCTACGGTCGCGCCGACATTGGCTTGCTGGGTGCGATGCTGCAGAAGATGGGTTTCGATTACAGCTACACCGGCAATGCCACGCATGCCTGGCTCACCGTACTGAGCATGGATGTCTGGCACTGGACACCGCTGGTGGCGCTGCTCTGCTTTGCCGGACTGCGCTCCATCCCCGCTGCCTACTATCAGGCCGCACGCATAGACGGTGCCTCCAAATTTGCCATCTTCCGCTACATCCAGCTACCCAAAATGCGCGGCGTATTGATGATCGCCGTGCTCCTGCGCTTCATGGACAGCTTCATGATTTATACCGAGCCTTTTGTTCTGACGGGCGGTGGTCCGGGAAATTCGACCACTTTTCTCAGCCAGTACCTGACTCAGAAAGCGGTCGGCCAGTTCGATCTCGGGCCGGCTGCCGCCTTCTCGCTGATTTACTTTCTGATCATCCTGCTGTTGTGTTTCATCCTCTACAATTGGATGCAGCGTGTCGGTACCACCGACAAGGAGGGCGCCGGCCATGAATGAAAACCGCTTCCAGAAGCGCACCCTGTTCCTGATTCTCTATATCGTCTTTGCGCTGCTGCCCATCTACTGGATGGTGAACATGAGCTTCAAGACCAACGCGGAAATCCTTTCCAGTTTCTCGTTTTTCCCGCGGCACTTCACCTGGGACAACTACCGCACCATCTTCACCGATCCGGCATGGTATTCCGGCTACCTCAACAGCCTGATCATCGTCGCCATCAACATGACGATTTCGATCAGCGTCGCTCTGCCCGCGGCCTATGCTTTTTCGCGCTACAGCTTCATCGGCGACAAACACCTCTTCTTCTGGCTGCTGACCAACCGCATGACGCCGCCGGCCGTTTTCCTGCTGCCCTTCTTTCAGCTCTACTCGACCCTCGGCCTGATGGACACGCATATTGCGGTGGCACTGGCGCATCTGGTGTTCAACGTGCCATTGGCGGTATGGATACTGGAAGGCTTCATGAGCGGTATTCCGCGCGAGATCGACGAGACCGCCTATATCGATGGCTATTCCTTCCCGCGCTTCTTCCTGACCATCTTTCTGCCGCTGATCAAGGCCGGTGTCGGCGTCACGGCCTTCTTCTGCTTCATGTTCAGTTGGGTGGAGCTGTTGCTGGCGCGCACGCTGACCAGCGTCGACGCCAAACCTATCGTGGCGACCATGACGCGTACCGTCTCGGCATCGGGCATGGACTGGGCGACGCTGGCCGCCGCCGGCGTCCTGACCATCGTGCCGGGCGCCATCGTGATCTGGTTTGTCCGCCATTACATCGCCAAGGGCTTTGCCATGGGGCGGGTGTGATGCCTGATGCCGCAAGCTCCATTCCGGCCGCGCCAGGTCCTTGTCTTTCCGCTGACGGGAGCTGAACGATGTTTGCCTGGATGGTATGGACGACACCGGTGGCTGTTTTTTTCATCTTCATTGCCCTGCTGCTGGCGGCAATGACGGTGTGGGAGATCAAATCACCGACGACGCTGCGCAAGGGCTTTCTGCCCATGGCAACGACGCGTGGCGATCGCCTGTTCATCGGACTGCTCGGCGCCGCCTACATCAATCTGGCCTTTGTCGGGCTATCGGGAAAATTCGCCGAGTGGTTGAAGCTTGAGCAGGATCCGAGCATCTGGATCAGTTTCGCCATTTCAATCGCCGCGCTGCTACTGGTGATGCGAAAAGGCTGAATGGTTTTTTCGAATCCGGCCCGCAGCGTCCCCGGGGCCGTGCTGAGCAAGGCTATCCACGGGGAGGCATGTGCACGAGGAGACGAGCAATGAAACTACGCCACACCACGATGGCCCTCACTATCGCTTGCGCGCTCGCCAGTCAGGCCTGGGCCGGCGAAGCCGAGGCCAAAAAATGGATTGATACCGAGTTCCAGCCATCGACGCTGACCAAGGACCAGCAGATGGCCGAGATGAAGTGGTTCATCGACGCCGCCAAGAAGCTGCAAGCCCGGGGAGTCAATGAGATCTCGGTGGTATCCGAGACCATCACCACCCACGAGTATGAATCGAAGACCCTGGCCAAGGCCTTCGAGGAAATCACCGGCATCAAGGTCAAGCACGACCTGATCCAGGAGGGCGATGTCGTCGAGAAACTGCAGACATCGATGCAGTCGGGCAGGTCGATCTACGACGGCTGGATTTCCGACTCCGACCTGATTGGCACGCACTATCGCTACGGCAAGATCATGAACCTGACCGACTACATGGCCGGCCAGGGCAAGGAGTGGACGAACCCCGGACTGGACCTCAAGGATTTCATTGGCACCAGCTTCACGACCGCGCCGGACGGCAAGCTCTATCAGCTTCCCGACCAGCAGTTCGCCAACCTGTACTGGTTTCGCGCCGACCTCTTCGCGCGCCAGGACCTGAAGGACCGGTTCAAGGCCAAGTACGGCTACGAACTCGGCGTACCGCTGAACTGGAGCGCCTATGAAGACATCGCCGCTTTCTTCAGCGATGAGGTGAAGACCATCGACGGCAAGCCGGTGTACGGCCACATGGACTACGGCAAGAAGGATCCTTCGCTGGGCTGGCGCTTCACCGACGCCTGGCTGTCGATGGCCGGCACCGCCGACATCGGCATCCCGAACGGCATGCCGGTCGATGAATGGGGGATTCGCGTCGCCGACGACAAATGCACGCCGGTCGGCGCTTCCGTCTCGCGCGGCGGCGCCGTCAACTCGCCGGCCGGGGTGTACGCCTTGACCAAGTATGTCGACTGGATGAAGCAATACGCCCCGAAAGAGGCCACCGGCATGACTTTCGGCGAAGCCGGCCCGGTGCCCGCGCAAGGCCAGATCGCGCAGCAGATCTTCTGGTACACGGCGTTCACCGCCGACATGATCAAGGCCGGCCTGCCGGTGGTCAACGCCGACGGCACTCCGAAGTGGCGCATGGCCCCCGGCCCGAACGGCCCGTACTGGAAGCAGGGCATGCAGAACGGCTACCAGGACGTCGGCTCATGGACTTTCTTTACGGCGCACGACGCCGACAAGACGGCCGCGGCCTGGCTGTACGCGCAGTTCATCACCGCCAAGACGACTTCGCTGAAGAAGACCATCGTCGGCCTGACGCCGATTCGTGAGTCCGACATCCAGAGTCAGGCGATGACCGACATGGCCCCCAAGCTGGGTGGCCTGGTCGAGTTCTATCGCAGCCCGGCACGCGTCGCGTGGACGCCGACCGGCACCAACGTGCCGGATTACCCCAAGCTGGCGCAGTTGTGGTGGAAGAACGTGGCGGTCGCCGTGACCGGCGAGAAGACGCCACAACAGGCGATGGACAACCTCGCCGAGGAGATGGACCAGGTGATGGCTCGCCTCGAGCGCGCCGGCATGGCTCACTGCCCACCGAAGCTGAACCCGAAGAGCGACCCGAGCAAGTGGCTGAGCGACAAGGGCGCGCCGTGGAAGAAACTGGCGAACGAAAAGCCCAAGGGTGAGACCATCGCCTATGAGACGCTGCTGAACGCGTGGAAGGCCGGCAAGGTTCGCTGATCGAATGGGGGGCGGGTTGCTCCCCGCAATTGCCCGCGCGCGTGCCGAGTGCCGCGCGCGGCATTTTTTTTTGCGAAGACGTTTTGGCGAAGACGGCTCTGCCGCGATAATCAGGCAGTCCGTTGAGGCGCGCCATCATCGCCGGCAAACTTATAGGGCATTCTTGACTCAGGGATCCACTTTTGATGACTCCGTCTGTCCGTGGTTTGATGTTGGGCGCTCTTGGCGTACTGATTTTCAGCCTCACAATGCCGGTCACGAAAATCGCGCTTTCCGGCGACCTGATGTCGGCATGGTTTGTCTGGGCCGGGCGCGCGGTGTTGGCAGCATTCGCCGGATTGGCCTATCTGCTGCTGACGAAGCGAAAACCACCTCCCCGTGAAGCCTGGTGGCCTTTGCTTGGCACAACAGCAGGCGTTGTTTTTGGCTGGCCATTGCTCAATACCCTCGCCCTGCAATGGGTGTCATCGAGTCACTCGGCGGTTATCAATGGCATTCTTCCTCTGGCCACCGCCGTAATCGGCGCCAGCCTCAACCGCGAACGCCTGCCCGCCGCCTTCTGGGTTTGTGCCGCAGTTGGCACTTGCCTGGTCTGCGGATACGCCTGGGTTCACGCCTCGGGAGCATTGCATACTCCTGATGCTCTACTGCTGCTGGGGGTTTTGCTCGGGGGGCTTGGCTATGCCTGTGGAGCAATCGCCACCAAGTACATCAGCGGTCCGGAAGTGATTTCCTGGGCGCTACTCATGGGCTTGCCCGTGACGCTGCCCTATATGCTATACGTAAGCCCGGTCAGCCTGGCCGCAGTTCCCTTGACAGGATGGCTGGCTTTTGTTTATCTGGGCTTGATGAGTCAGTGGATCGGATTTTTCTTCTGGTATCGCGGCTTGCTCATGGGCGGCATTGCCAAAGTGAGTCAGGTACAGTTGCTCCAACTATTTCTTACGCTGGGCTTTTCCGCATTATTGCTGGGAGAATCGATCGAGCCGATGATGCTGTTTGTCGCCGTGGCGACTGTCGCCCTGATTGTTGTTGGGAGACGTGCCAAGGGGGCGCGGTAGATTTCCGACTCGATGCGAGTGTGGTGTTGCATTCTTGATGAGACTTTCGGCAAACATCTCCCATCCTCCGTCATTGCGTGGGGGCTGCTTGTCGCGCCGCATTCACCATTCAACTGGTCGGTGCAGAGAGCTTGGGCCGAGCGACGCCGAGAACCATTCTGGACGGCCGGTTTTCAGTTCTGCTGCGGCAGGAAACGACCCATAGCCGACCACCGGCGCCGAGGAACCCAGACGTTCAACGTTAAGGTAACCGGCGCCCTTTTGCGCCGTCCCGCTTGAGCGAAAGGTCATGCTTCTATCGTTTTAAAAACAACTCATTTTCATATTCTGGCTGTTGGTCGGAATCAGGAATGCTTTTGCATTTCTTAATGATTTCTATGCAGTCTGGGCAGGTTACTTTGCCTTCGCCGAGCTCAACATTGTCTAATTCCGGATGCAAAGCTTTTGAACAAAGTGCAAATGCTTCAGTATCGGTTGAATGGGTTCTGATCCAATTGCGGCCCTTAATTATGACCCTTTCGATAACTATTTCAGTCACAGGCATCCACCTTTCCCCAAGGAACATAACGTAGAAGTAACCGTTCTGCGCGGCTTTTCGCGCAGCGTCCGGTAAACCGCAGGGTTAGATTTCACTTTCGAGCACCTTTCCCTCTGTTGCAGGCTCGGCAGAGGGTTTGTAAGTTGATAATCTCGGTGCGCCCCCATTGTTCAATTGAGCGGATATGGTCCACTTCGAGAAGCACCCCGTTTGTATCTACGGGGGAAGCTCCGCAGGATTTACAACAGAAGTTATCTCGTTTAAGCACAAGGTACCGTAAGCCAGCGGTTAGCTTTGCGCGCTCACGCGCCATCCACTCGCGACTGGGTTTCTTGATTTCGTCGTTCTGGTATTCAGCTATGTCGATCACTTGCGCGCCAGAAGCAGTAACCGCGGTGGCACGGAGTTCATCTCGCGCACTTTCCAGAGTCTGTTTCACATGGATAGTCACCGAGGCACTCGATTCGGCGACATCGGGAATCTGCGGCCTATCCTTTCCTCTTATGTGCTGCGTGATCCATGTCCTGCCCGCAACTGCGTTTCCGTCTCTATCTCTACCGGCTACATGATCGCTTGCATATACGCGCCAATGGCCAGTGACAAGATGCCTTCGCTTTGGCGAGGACCACTTGACGATTTTCGCGCCTTGCTCAGTTGGGGGGCGTATGACGCGTATGCTTTTGACGATCTTGTAGACAACTCCCGATCTGGATTTGGCCTGCGACGCTGCCGTTTGATGGGGTGGTGAGGTCTTGGCTTTGACACGCTCGGGAGAAACGAGGTCGTACATGAATGCCACATATTGAGGCAGACACAAGCAAAGTCGCGCCAGTTCGATTTGAACTGAGTATTTCTGGAGTTCCTTCTTTGATGCATCAACGATGCTTGCTACATATTTAAATTTGTCGGAGCTGTCGTCCTTTTCGATCTCGTTCTTGAGGTATTCGGCGTACGGTCCATCGGCGAAGACGAAGCGCCATTCATCGTCATCGGAGAGCGGGCATAGGACAACGCTGCGATCCCACTCAAGAAGTGTGCTTCCCAATGCTGGATGAGACGTTTCCGACGGAAAGTAGGTGAGCGTAATCAACTCTTCCCACCTGTCGGTTCCAAAGCCGATCCAGTTGGAAGTAGAATCATCTTTGTAAGCAATGCGGGCTGTAACGCTCACGCCCACGTCATGGCGAGCAATGATCGCGTCGAGCAGTGAAACCTGCACCTTGCTGCCGAGATATTCGGTCGATATTCCGACGTCGCAATTGACAAAGCTATAAATCAGCAGCCGTTCATTCGGAAAGACGGGAAGGGTTGGTTCCTTGGGCAAAGTCGATGTCGCAAACTCAAGGAAATCGTCTTGGTCAATCTGAAAGTATTCCTTGTCACGAATTTGCCGCCGAGAAGTCTTGTCAGGAACAATAAACCCAAGGGACTCCGCAAGTAGAGGCTTGTAGGCGCGCTTATTGAGGCGAGGATCACCAAATGGCGATGGTGGAAAGACCTCGTCAAATAGTCGGTCGACCTTCTCTTCGATGTCGAAGATGAACATGGGCTAGTGAAATCCAACTTGTAAGTTAACGTCCCGACGTTAAACATCGTCCGCGGATACGTTTCACCTCAGGAGGTATACAACATATCAGCGCTCTTGCGGATGTTCGCGGAGGGGCTCTGCTTCCATGCACTGAGTGCGTTGGGGTGTCTTGACATCACTACCCTGCTGCATTTCGTCATCGGGACGGCCCCAGTCTGACGATATATACAGCAATTCAAAAAGGGACAGACCACGATTTCCCGCTCTCCAAAGTCCACTCAACCTGCCGCGCAAGCAGGGATGAGACGGTTTCATCGGGGAGCGGCTTGTGCATTGTCCGATATTGCCCGTTGACAGGTTTGCGGCTGACGAGCAACTCTCCGTCCATCAGGTCAAGCAGCCAGACTTCCGGAATGGCGTGACGCGCGTAAAGATCCAGCTTCACGCCACGGTCGAAGCTGATGGAGGAGTGGGCGACTTCGACAATCAACAGCACATCGCTGGCGCCGGGCAAGCTGTCCATGTAATTGCCCGGCTTGAGCAAAGCGATATCGGGTTGCGGCTCCGAGCAGTTGTCGAGCCGGATAGGATTTTGGACGCTGACCAGATAATCATCGCGGGCAGCCAGGGTGAACAACCGGGCCAGACGGCTGACGACAAAAGCATGCTTGCTGCCAATCGGCGCCATATCGACAATCTCCCCGTCAATGAGTTCCACGCGGCTGTCTTCACCAAAAATCCCCGCCTCGGCCATTTTGTAATAGTCGTCGACGCTAATCCGGTGGCGTGCCTGCGCCATCAGTTCGCTCATGTTTCCCATGTTGGCTGCCTCATGCGAAATGCTTGGCTGTGATGATAGCGCAGATCTCGTAAGAAAAAAAAAGGCCGTGCTCGGATTACGGCGAAATGGCTGATTCAATGACTGCTTTAGGAACGATTTGGCTACTTCCGCTGATGGCCGAAAAACGCTGCTCGGTGATCGTACTACAAAGCGGCCATCGACAAGCAATCGAGCGTGACGGGCGGCCGTTCGGCCCGGTCAATTTGGAGTGGTAGGAGCCAGAAGATCGCACTTGGCTTCTCCATTCGCCGCAGCCGCCGGACAGATGAGGATCGCCCGATTCATCGGGCAATGACGAGTAGCCGGCATGGCGATGGCTCTTGTGACGTGGCGCTATCGGCGCTCGTGCGGCGCTCGTCCCTGACGATTCCACGAAGCGAAGAACCACCCTTGCCGGTCGCCGTCTGCTCGGCGGGCGGCGTTCCCGGTGAGTTCGTCAGGCGCTGGCCGAACGCGCTCGCGGCTCGTTGTCGCGGTACGACGCGGGGCTTTGGCGCGCTGTACAACACGCCCGCAGGGCAGCGCCGCGGGTCGGCCGGCGACAGCCTATTGACGGCCCTGATCGGAGCGCGGGATACTGCCGGCGCGCCGTCGATTTTTGTATCAAGGAGAAATTACTCATGAGCCAAAACCTCGTAACGCTGAATATCAGCCCCGACGACCTGGCGGCGATTGCCGCCGCGATCACTACCCTGCAGGAGAAACTCGGCGGCCTGATTGAACTTTCGGTCGACCAGCGGCGCAGCCTGACCAAGATGGGCGACAAGTCGGAAGCCTTTTGCCGACAGACGCTGATCGTTCTGGCGCAGAACAAGCAGATCATCCCGCCGGAACTCGATCTCGCCGAAGCCGAGCGCGATCTCCACAACCTCGATCTCTTGCGTCCACACCTGGCGAGCCTGAGGCAGCTGGTGGGCAAGGCCGACGACACCGAAATGGCGCTCGGCAGCGACATCCTGTCCGCCGCGCTCGAGGGTTACGCGCTGGCCAAGGTCTTCGGCAAGGGCGCCGGGCTCGATGCCTTGAAGGAAGCAATGGCCGGTCGCTACAGCCGCAAGCGTAAACCGAGCCCGGTCGCCGCTGCCTGAGCGCCGCGACAGGCGTCACGCTCGGCGCGCAAGGCTCGGGGCTTCAGGCGCAAGGCTCCGAGCTTCAGTCGCAAGGCTCCGAGCTCCGACGGCAAGGCTCCGAGCTTCGGGCGCAAAGCTCCGAGCTCCGATGGCAAAGCTCCGAGCTCCGACGGCAAAGCTCCGAGCTCCGACGACAAGCCTCCGATGCTTGGCCGCAAGCCTCTGAACTTCACTGTGCAAGCATCAAAGCATTAGCCGCAAAGCAAAAAGCCTTGCGCGCAAGGCTTTGCACTTCGGGCGCAAGGATCGAAGCCTTGCGGTGCAAGCCTCGTTGCTTTGCGCGCCGAGCAAAAAGGCTTGCGCGTGAAGCTCGGAGCCTTGCCAACGAAGCGCAGAGCTTCGCCAGCGAAGCGCAGAGCCTTGCCCGCGAAGCTCCGAGCCTTGCCGGGACGGTTCGTCGAGGCGCCGATCGAGCAAAAAGCTTCGCCACGGCACTCGTCGGGCTGACGAATGCGGATCAAAGGCTTGCCCGAAGAGCACAGGGGCTTGCGGATCGAGCACGGGGGCTTGCGCATCGAGCAAGAAGCCTCGCGCACGTGCTCCCTACCGCCGAGCGCCCGCCGTCCTTCCCGGACGGCTGGCCGGCAAGCCCCGACCGCAGGGCGCCAAGGCCCGATCGAGCCGACGGCGGTCGGCCGCTCTGCCTGTGGCGCTCCGCTTGAACGAGGGGAAATCAGGCCGCACGGATGTAGCGAAGCGCTTGGGCGTGTTGGCCGTCTGACGTTCATAGCCACGAAGGAAGTGGATGTGGGAAGGCCTTCTTGGTCGCGGTCGCAGCGGGCTGCGACTCGCCGGTCAGCTCTCGGGGTCGTACTGGAATTCGCGGAGTTCCTGCGCGCAGCGGCAGGCCTGGGCGATCTTCGCGGCCCACGTGACGGCGGCGTCGCGCGACGGAAGTTCCAGAACGCAGAAACCGCCGTTGAACTCCTTGGTCTGCGGGTACGTTTCGTTCGTCGCGCTGCCGTCAGCGGCAACCAGCAGCGCTGCGACGTCCTCGTTTATGCCACCACCGAAGACGTACACGCCGGCATCCTTCGCCTCGCGTATGACCGCATGTGCCGCTTCGCCGACGGCAGCCATGTCCTCGTCGAGGACGTCCATCGCCGGTGCGGGGAAAGAGATAAGATACTTCGTCATCGTTCGGCCCTCCTGATATGCGTTTCGGTATTGGCTGTGAGGCCTAAGCGTAAAGTTGAGGGGCGCGCCGCTTTCGGCGCGTCCCTTTCCGGGATCTCGATTTATCGGGTGCGGGCGGCCCTCGCTGACGACAACCTGGCCGCGCAACCGGTCCATGCCAGCTGCGACCGACACCCTGCCGCACGAAAGCTTAAGCCACTTCGATACCCGGCGCGATCGTTACTTCGCGCTTGGCGTCCGGGTTTGATCGTCGGGGTAATTGACCGCTCCGGCCCGGGCTCGTCCAACAAACGGTTGGATCGTGGCTTCGCACGATCCATCTTCATCGGTAATGCGGGCTCCCATCGGTTGGCACCTGGTCAAGCGACCGCGAGCGTCAGGTGTCCGACCGGTTCGGCAGCCGGCCGCACTTTGATCTCGATGTCGTAGCCGAGGCGGTTCAAGCAGTCCATCAGCTTACGCTCGGACAGGTTCGTGAAGTCACCACGCATCATTCCCGATACCTTCGCCTGTGGGATGCCCATGCGTTTCGCCGCCCCTTGTTGAGTCAGCCCAAGGACGCGTATTGCCTTCCTGATTTCGACCACCAAGCCGGTCTTGATCTTGAGCTTTTCGGCGTCGGGCAGTTCAAGGTCGGCAAAGACGTTGCCCGAGCTGCGCTGAACCTCGACGCCTTCAATGATCCGTTTTTGCATTTCGTAGCTCCTGTGCCAATGCGTCGGCCACTTTCAGCCGAGCGCGAATGATGTCCATATCTGACTTCGGAGTGGCGATCCCCCTCTTGCTCTTCTTCTGGAAGCAGTGCAGGACGAAAACCGCTTCCGCGTACTTCACCGTGTAGACGGCCCGGTATGTGCCACCGGCATCGTCCTCGACGACCTCCAGCATGCCGGCACCGCCGAAGCCCTTGAGCATCTTTGCCGCGTCGTCCTGGTCGCCCATCTGCGCCAACGACAGGGCGTAACCGAAGCGTCTGCGCACGTCAGGCGGCAACGCCATCAGATCCTTGTAGCTGCTCGCGATCCATTCGAGCGTTTTTTGTTTATTGGTCATGGTGGCAAGTTTATATCTGTTCAGGTAAGCGCGAAAGCGCGCTACCAATCGTCACCGTTGCGAGCGGCACCCACCAGGCATCGACCTTGAGCAGCTGGGCAAACTCCGGATTCGACTGTTTTCTGCATCGCCGCACGAGGGTGTCGACGTTTATGGCAATGATCTGGCCGGCGGGAAGTCGGCAGTTTTTTGCAAGGGCGCCGACAGGCTGCCCGTTCTCCGCGCTGCAGAGTTCGATTCGCGTGTCCCTTTGCAGCGTTTGCAGCGTTTGCAGCGCTTGCAGCGATGCATCGTGATCGAGCTGTTCCAGGGCGCGGTGAATCGCATGGCCTGGGGGCCGTCGTCCGGCAAAGCCGAGGTCGACGTCCGCCAGGCCGAGCGACACGTAGCGCCAGGCGAGGGCTGCCGGGCGTTCGATGGCCTGGGGCAGGGGAAGCCGGGTGATGCCGGGGTCCGATAGACGCGGGGAGAAGGGGTTCGTCGCGCCCACGGATTCGCACATCAGGAGCAGTTCCCTGGCGCGGGTCATGCCGACGTAGTAGAGACGGCGCTCGTCGTCTGAGGCATCCTGCCAGTCGCCATTGTCGAGGATCACGACATGGCGGAACTCGCGCCCCTTGGCGGAGTGCACCGTGGAGAGGGTCAGGCGGCCGTGCTCGGATCGTGCCGCGTCAGTGGCGAACTCGTAGAGCTCGTCGATGAGGGTGCTGCTCGGCACCGCGATATCGCCCCACACGCAGTTCAGCTCCGCGATGACTTGCGCGAGCATCGCCAGCCAGGGGTTGGCGTGCTGCGCGTCGGCGAAACGCGCCTCGAACCAGCGCGACAGGGTGGCCGCCTGGCAGCGTCGGTTCGGCTTGTTGCGCAAGAGGTCGAGAAGACGGCAGGCTTCGCGGGTCTGGTGGAATCGCGGCCCGGAGCCGTCGCGCTCGGACAGGCGATAGGCGACGGCGTGCTGATGACACCAGGCGCGGACGGGATCGAGGGTGGCCCGGTTTCTGGCCAGGACGGCGAAATCCGACCAGTCGCCGCTCGGGTCGAGCGCTTTCAGGCGCGACAGCTCGGCCATCACGACGACGGCCTGGCCGATCGCATCGCGGGGGACGCGAAGCGCCTGCACGCGGCCCTGGGCTGCGGGATCGAGGCGCTGCCAGCGTCCTCCCGAGGGGTCTTTTTTTCGGGAATGGTTGATGCGAATCGGGTGCTTGATCTTCATCCGCTCGCGATGCGGCGCGATGAGCTGATTGGCGGCGGCGATGATGTGGGCGCTGGAGCGATAGTTCTCGACGAGATACTCGACCGTCGCCTGGTAGTCCTGCTGGAAGCGATGGATGAAAGTGTTGCTGGTGCCGCGGAAAGTATAGATGTTCTGGTCATCGTCGCCGACCGCGAGGACGGTCAGGCGGGCATCCCTGTCCCGGGTCTGGCGGCCGGCGAGGGCGCTGATCAGTTCGTACTGGCGCTGGTCGATGTCCTGGTACTCGTCGACCAGGATGTAGCGATAGCCGGCGAGCAGGCGCTCGCGCAACTCGTCGCCTTCGCAATCGAGTCCGCCCGGCGGGGCTTTCCCCTGCAGCAGCGCGACCGCCTGGTCGAGGATCTGGTCGAGAGCTTGCCGGGCAGGATCTTCTCCGCCGCTCTCGGCCAGGGCGGCGAGGCTCGTGCCGGTCAGACGCAGAGCCAGGGCATGGTAAGTGAGCACGGTCACCGCGCCGGCTTCGGCGCCGATGAGACTGCGCAGGCGCTGGCGAATCTCCCAGGCCGCGCCGCGGTTGAAAGCCAGGACGAGGATGCTCGACGCCGGTTCGCGCAGGACACGGGCCAGATACGCTACCCGATGCACGATGACGCGTGTCTTGCCCGATCCGGGACCGGCAAGAATGAGGCGGTTGGCGTCGGGCTTTTCGGCAACGATGCGCTGCTGCAAGGGGTGGCGCAGGCTTTCGACAATGCGCCGGTACGACTCTTCGGTGGTTGCCCGCTCCAGGATTTCCTTGCGGCCGGCAAAGTAGCGGCGAATGAATTCGAGCTTGGGCAGGGAAAAATAGGCGAAAACGAAACTCAGGGCGGCAGACAGCTTTTTCAGGCCCAGCTTCGCGTATTCGTGGATGACGTGAATCTGGAAGTTCTTCTCGCTGTAGTGTTCCTTGAGCGGCTCGAAATCGGCGTTGGTAAAGCCACGCGACTTTTCTTCCGGGTAAATGCGGATGGTCATTGCCGAACGGAAGACCGTCTTGCCGCGATCGAGGATCAGGACGCCGTTGTCGTGCAGGTAGAGCAGGCCGGCCTCGATGGCGGTCAGCTCGTCCTTCAACTGTGGTCCGATTTCGAGATCCGAGCGCAGCGCCTCCGCCAGCTCACCGAGTTTGCATTCCACGCGCAGGTCGACGCCGCGCAGCTTGTCGTCCAGCTTGCCGAGCAGCGTCTGCAAGAGAACCGTGGCCACCGCCCGGCGCTTGTCGCTGATCTCGCGGATGTTGGACCAGCTGCGCAGCAGGCGGACCTTGAGAATCTCGCGGCGAAGCAATTTGACGTCAAAGGACGCCCGCCGAGCCTTTTCGCCGTCGCCAAACGGCCGCGCCAGCGAATGCAGCAGCTTCATCAGCTGCTCGGGAATGAAATCGACGCCGCTGCGGATCTTGAGATCCTGGCACAGCCCGCGCAAATTGACGTCCTGCCACTCGCCATTGTCGGCATCGGGCGCCAGTTCGGGCAGCCGCGCCAGGACTGCCTTTTCCATCTCCGCCAGGCGCGCGAGGCGATCACTGGAGGCTTCCCTGACGCCCTTGCGCAGCAGGACTGTCAGCGCCAGGTCGTTGCTGAGAACTCCCATCTGCTCCAGTTGATGAAGCATGCGGACGATGTTGTCGCTGGACACGCCCAGCGCGGCCATCAGCGTGTCGGTACTGATGCCTTCATCGTCGCGCGCATTGATCAACAGCGACACCAGGCCGAGATACTTGCTTCGCATGTCAGCGGAGAGGTTTGCCTTGTCGAGATGTTTTGCGGCCGCCTGCATGCTCGGCACCTTGAGGCTGCCGGGGAAGACGCGCGTGTGATTCTCGTTGCGCTCAAGGAAGCGCGCCCGTTCCAGCCAGGAAATGGCCGTCTTGATCTTGGTGTCCGCGTCCGGATTGCCGGCCTCGATGCTGCTTTCCAGATCGTCGTCAGCAAGGATTTCGCCGGGCGTGACGACGATTTCGGTGCTCTTCGTCTTGCCGGCGTAGCGGCGCAGGGTGCGCAGAATGGCGGCGATGTCATTGCGCGACAGGCGGGAGCGGGAGGATACGCCGAACTGCTCCTCGACATCCTCCTCGTCGTAGAGCAGCACGCAGCGCGCATCCTGCCGATCACGTCCGGCGCGTCCGGCTTCCTGCAGGTAGTTTTCAAGTGAGCCGGGAATGTCGGCGTGAATGACCAGGCGCACGTCGGCCTTGTCGACACCCATCCCGAAAGCGTTGGTGGCGACGATGACCTTGAGCTCGCCTTCGATGAAGGCCTGCTGAACATCCTTCTTGATGCCCGCGTCGAGGCCGGCGTGGAAGTGCGCGCAGGCCCAGCCCATGTCGCGCAGAAAGCCGGATATCTCTTCGACATGCTTGCGCCTGGCGGCGAAGACGACCGCGCCGCCCTGGCGGCCCGCTTTGCCGGCGGCGCCGAATTCCTTCTCCAGAAGGCGATGGATCAGCGGCTGTTTTTCCGGCTTGGTCACCGCCATCACTTCGTAATGCAGGTTCTGTCGTTCGTGCCCGCCATCAAAAACGCGCAGCTCGATGGCGAGCGAATCCTGAAAATGGCTGCGGATGTCCTCGATGACCTCGCGCTTCGCGGTGGCCGTGTAACAACTGACCGGCGCGCGCTCGTCCGGCATTCGTGCGTAGCGCTCGCGAATGAAGCGCGAGACGTAGAGGTAATCCGGGCGGAAATCGTTGCCCCATTTGGAGAGGCAGTGGGCTTCGTCGAAGACCCAGGCACCGACCTGTCGGTGGCGGATGGCTTCGACAAAAGCCCGGTTTCTGAACTGCTCGGGGGAGACCAGGACGATGCCGGCATCGCCGAGGCGGATCTTCTCCAGAACGTCGCGTCGTTCCGGCATGGTCAGCAGTCCGTTCAGCGTCGCTGCGCTGTAAATCCCCATCCTGATGAGGTTGTCGACCTGGTCTTTCATCAGCGACTGCAGCGGCGAGACGATCACCGTCAGGCTGCCGTTACGCCAGTGCCGCGACAATGCCGGCAGCTGATAGCAGATCGACTTGCCGCCGCCGGTCGGCAGAATGGCGAGCAGGCTTTCTTCCTGGTACCCGGCGCCGACGATGTCCTCCTGCAGGGAGCCAGCCATGGCGTTGGCCGGCTCCGGGCGAAAGGCGGAAAAGCCGAAGTAACGCTCCAGTTCCCTGCGCGGGTCGAGATGGACTGTGCAGTAGGGGCAGACCGGGTCGGCGCAGCTGGTCGCGCGCAACTGCTCGATCTGCCGGGTCGTTGCCGGGTATTGGAGGCGTACCCATGGCGGCAGGACGGAGTTGCCGCCACTGACGCGCAGCCAGGCGAGCACGTAGGAGAAAGCCCGCCCGACGGCCGCATCGACGAGCGCCTCGGCAAGGATCTCCGCAAGATGTTGAGGACAGACTTTGCCCGCAACCAGGCGACAGACGGCGGCATGGACTTCGCCAGCTTTCGGCGGCATTGCCGCCCTGAGCTTGGCGAAGAAGCTGCCGACACCGCCGCGGCTGTCACGCGCCAGGAAGAAATGGTGGCAGGCGATCTCGTCGGGGGACGCGGCATTGAGGGCGGCAAAAGCGGCATACTGGTCTTCCCACAGCTTGAGCGCCAGCTGTGCGTCCTTGAGCGGGTCGTTGCGCGTGTCGCGGACGAGCTTGTAGTCCTTGACCAGGCTGTGGTACGGGTTGGCGGGGAAAGCGAGGGGGGAAAGTTCCAGGGTATCAACCGCTGGCAGCTGGTTCAGCTTGAGCTGGGGATAGACCCGTGCCAGTGCAGGAAGGTCATGGCGCACGATATTGTGTCCGAGGACGAACGCGGCGCCTTCGCTAAGGGCGTCGAGGCGGTCGACGGCGGCGGCGATCTGCTGCCCGGCAAGGGAGAAGCCTGCGCTTGTGTCTGCTCTCCAGGCGGCCAGTTTGTGAATGGCAAGCCGGTCATCGAAAGCGGTTTCGATATCCAGACACAGACAGCGCGGCGCAAAGGGCGGGGAGCTCATCACGAGTCGGGACTGATTCAGGCGATTTCGGCCATTGCGCGTGAGCCTTGAGTCGAGTGCTCCCGAAAATACTCATCGAATTTTTGCTGCGCCTGGTCGCCAAACAGGATTTCACAAGCCTCCATCAAACCTTCGGCCTTGCGAATCTCCTCGTGGCGCACCACCAGGGCAATCTTGGAACGGCGGCGCAAGAAATCCTCCAGCTTGATGATCATTTCCTGGTGCTTCGCGAGTCGGATTTCGCAACGAATATAATCGGTGCCTTTGATCAGCACGTCCGCCTGACGGGGGTCTTCGCGGATTTCCGCCAACAGTTCAAACGCCTGCCGGTCATAGCGCCGCCACAGCCGGCTGCTGAGGCTTTCGATGGACTCTGGCGAGGTATAGCCATCGAGATTCATCAGCTTCGCTTGATGCAGGTATTCCTCGCGTACCGAGGGATGCGGTTCGCCGTACCATTGATAGCCTCGATGAGGCAGGGCAACGCCGAGTTGCGCGACGATGTCCGAAACTTCATCGCCGACATTGACGCAGTCGGTCAGCTTGCCACCAAAAATAGTGAGATGCGCCTTGGCGCGATGCACATCGATCGCATGCTTTCGCGACAATTGCAACCAATCTGCGATCTCGCCGTCGGCCTGAGCTTTTACTACCAATGGCCGCACTCCGCAACGCTCGGCGATGATGTCGGCGCAAGTCAATGGTCGATCGAGATTCAGGCGCTTGTTGATATTGTCGAGTACGAACTGGCGGTCTTCGTCCGTGACCTCGGTAAAAGGCGATTCCACGCGGGTATCGGTGGTACCAATGCAGGTACGCATGCCCATCGGGATGACAAAAAACAGGCGTCCGTCGTCGGCGAAGAAAGTCATGATTCGCTTGTGCGGAGTGATCTGGGGCACGATCAAATGAATGCCCTTGGAAAACGCATGGTGATGCTCGGTCTGTTCGCCGGTCAGCCCATTATGCTGGTCCACGAATGGGCCGGCGGCGTTGATCAACACCCTGGCGCGGATTTCCATCTCCTGACCGTTCATCACATCCCGCGCCTGCGCCACCCAAATGCTGCCTTCACGGCGTGCACCGAGCGATTCCATGTAGTTCGCGGCAATGCAGCCGCGATTCATCGCCGAGTGCACGAATTGAAACACGAACCGTGAATCATTGTCGTGCAGGTAAGCATCCGAATACTCAAAGCCGCCTGCTGCGTTTTCGGTTTTGACAACCGGCTCTTCGCGCTGGATGGTGCGTTTGAAAAACAGGCGGGGGATTTTTGTGAAACCGTTGCCGAACAGCCAGTACACCCACGTGCCTGCCCATAGGAACAGCGGGTGAAAACGAAAGCCTTTGTCGATAGTGGAAAAAAACCGGATTTCCTGAACTCGTGACGGATAATGGCGGAGCAGATGATTGCGGCTCAAACAAAGTTTCCGAACCAGGCTGTACTCGTGGCTTTCCAAATACTTGATGCCACCCCAGGCCAGGTTCGACGATTGCTGGCTGGTGAAACCCGCGAAATCACGCTGGTCGATTAGCGCTACCCGCGCGCCTTTGCCGGACAGGGCTGCGGCGGAGACGGCACCGTTGATGCCGCTGCCGACGATCAGGACGTCGTAGATACCCTCTTGCAATTTCTGAATGTTGCTCTCACGAAGTTTCAAGCTTGTTCCTCATTCGATGTGGCAATCCGGTTCTTTCTCTCGCTGCTGAATGAGCGAGGTCAAGGTGGCTCCGTCCCCCGCCGGCGAGGACCGAGGAGAGGAGGGAGAGTTAACGGTCATGACATGGCGAGATACCCAGAATGATGAAAGTCATGACCGTTTCCCCTCTTCCCCCGGCCCTTCTCCCGCAGGGGGAGAAGGGAGGTTCGTGAGTCGCATACGCGACTTTCACATTAATGCTTACTCGTCGTCCAGAGCCCAACCCTTACAGCGCTCAACCGCCTTGTGCCAGCGCCGGAACAGGCGCTCACGCTGCGCTTCGTCGATGTGCGGGCTATAGCGGTTTTCCAGCTGCCACTTTTGCGCGAGTTCTTCGCGACTGCTCCAGAAACCGGTAGCCAGGCCAGCCAAATACGCGGCGCCGAGAGCAGTGGTTTCCACGATGCTGGGCACCTCGACCGGGACACCGAGAATGTCGGACTGGAATTGCATGAGCACACTGTTCACCGAAGCCCCCCCGTCGCAGCGCAATTCTTTCAGGGCAATCCCGGAGTCACGCTGCATGGCCTCGATCACGTCGCGGGTCTGATAGGCCATGCTTTCCAGAACCGCGCGAGCGATATGACCCTGGGTGGTGCCTCGGGTGATGCCGATCAGCAGACCACGGGCGTAGGGATCCCAGTGCGGCGCGCCCAGACCCACCAGCGCCGGCACGAAATAGACGCCCTCATTGTCGGGCGCGGAGCGAGCCAGCTCCTCGGTTTCCGCCGCCGATTCGATCATCTTCAAACCATCGCGTAACCATTGCACCGCGGCGCCGGTGATGAAAATGGCGCCTTCCAGCGCGTACTGAACGGGTTCGTCACCGATGCGCCAGGCAATGGTGGTCAACAACTTCTCACGGCTGAATACGGCCTTATCGCCGGTATTCATCAATACGAAGGAACCGGTGCCGTAAGTATTCTTGGCCAGACCCGCACTATGGCAAGCTTGGCCAAACAAAGCCGCTTGTTGGTCGCCGGCGATCCCCGCGACGGGAATGCGATGAGTGCCGAAAAACATCTCCGGATCGGTTTCGCCGTAAATGCAGGACGACGCTTTGACCTCGGGCAGGATCGCTTTGGGAATGTCGAGCAACTCCAGAAGCTCGTCGTCCCAACGCAGTTCTTGAATGTTGTAAAGAAGAGTGCGTGAAGCGTTCGAGTAGTCGGTGACATGCACCTGGCCTCCAGTCAAATTCCAGACCAGCCAGGAATCAATGGTGCCAAAAGCAATTTCGCCGCGTTCGGCGCGCGCGCGTAACCCGGTGACTTTATCCAACAGCCATTTGACTTTGCTGCCGGAAAAATAAGAGTCGATCACCAGGCCGGTCTTTTGACGGATCGTCTCTTCCAATCCCCGTTCCTTGAGCTCATCACAGTAACCTGCGGTCCGTCGATCCTGCCAGACGATGGCATTGGCGACTGGCTTGCCGGTAGCACGATCCCACAACACCGTTGTTTCCCGTTGATTGGTGATGCCGATGGCGTTCAAGTCGCTGGCGTGGATGTTGCCAGAACTCAAGGCGGCACCAATAAGCTTCATGGTTAGCAGCCAGATTTCCTCTGCATCATGTTCTACCCAACCCGGTTTCGGATAATGCTGCTTGAATTCCGAGTAGGCTCGACCCCTGATCTTGCCGTCATGATCGAAAATCAGCACGGTCGTACCGGTTGTGCCTTGGTCGATGGACAGGATGTACTCGCTCATCGTGGGTTTTCTCCTTTGCGCGTTTATGTTCGTCGCCGACGATAACACTGGCATGATCAGCGCAGCGGCGTAAGCGGCACTCCATCCGGCGAAATTGACCGCTGAAAAACCGCCAGCCTCGGCAGCCCCAAGCCTTTGTACGAGCGGACGGCGTGTCGCGCCGATGCGTCGCGGCACGCGAAAACGCTGCCCACGGGAAACACTATTCGCCCGCTGCTCCCGGCTCGACGTCTGGCGCCTGCCAGCGTTCGTGTACACTCTGTTGGCTAGCCTTCGCCGCCGCTGCAGGCAGAGGGGGTAGGAGCACAGGTTCCGGGTTCCGGCTTTCGCGATCCGCAAGGACACATTTGCAGGCTGACCGCGAAAAAGCCGGAAAAGAGCGGAAAACATGCGACTAATCGGTCTCAAGCGATTGAAACACCTGACATATTAGCGCTATCATGGCGGGTGTCGTCAAGCCTTGATCTGGCGGCACTTTTTGTAGCAGAACACACCCACTGGGAGAGAGACAGATGGACAAGAGAACTCCGCCGCCCACCTCGAGCACTGACAGCAGCGAGGCCGGAGGAACAACGGAAGCCGAAAAACCGGAACTTGCGGCGGCCAAACCGCCAGCGCGAGCCCCGCGGGCGCGTGCGGTTTCAGCTTCGACGCGGGCAACACAGCCGCGTCGGGCAGCCGCCGGAGATGTCGCTCCGGCACGCACACCTGCCGCCATGGAAGCTTTCGATGTCGCCGAAGCGGCCAGTTCGGCAATCGAGCACAAGCAAGTCGCCCTGCGCGACATCATTGCACATGCCACCGTCGGCGACACTGCGTCGCTGGCGAAGACGCTCGAAGCGATCATGACCGGCGCTTCTCCCGACGACGCGGCGGCGCTGCGCAAGGCGTTGCTGACAGAAAGGAATGAACCGCAGGCGACACCGCCAAGCAGCCCGGACGATGAGCTGGCATCGAGTTGGCGCGAAACGAGTTCCTATCCCTATCGCAACCTGATGTCGCGGCGGGCGTACGAGAAGCAGAAATACCGCTTGCAGGTCGAGTTGTTGAAGTTGCAGAACTGGATGAAGGAAACCGGGCAGCGCGTGGTGGTCATTTTTGAAGGTCGTGATGCGGCGGGCAAGGGCGGCGCCATCAAGCGCTTTACCGAGCACCTCAACCCACGCGGCGGACGCGTCGTGGCACTGGACAAGCCCAGCGAACAAGAGCGCGGCCAGTGGTACTTCCAGCGCTATGTGCGCCACCTGCCCACTGCTGGCGAGATCGTTTTCTGTGACCGCTCGTGGTACAACCGCGCCGGCGTCGAGCGGGTGATGGGTTTCTGCAGCGAAGACGAGTACACCGAGTTTATGCGCCAGACCCCGGAAGTCGAACGTACCCTGGTGCGTAGTGGCATCCACCTGATCAAGTTCTGGTTTTCGGTCAGCCGCAAGGAACAGCGCCGCCGCTTCAAGGAGCGCCAGGTCCACCCCCTCAAGCAGTGGAAACTGTCGCCGATCGACCTCGCGTCGCTCGACAAGTGGGACGACTACACCAAGGCCAAAGAGGCGATGTTCTTCCACACCGATACCGCCGAAACGCCGTGGACGGTGATCAAGTCCGACTGCAAGAAGCGCGCGCGTCTGAATGCCATGCGCTACGTCCTGCACAAGCTGAATTACACCGGCAAAGACGTGGACGCCATAGGCCCCATCGATCCTCTGCTCGTCGGTCGTCCGCACGTGGTCTACGAACCGAGTGGATCTGCCCATCCGCAAGGCGAGCACACGCCGATTCTGTAGTCTGGCCGGACTCGATAATCAGTAGCGAAGTACGGGGCGCCCAGAGCGCCCCGCTTCTTTTTGCGCACCGCCCTGCAGGGCCTCACTCGGCGTCCGCCTGCCGGTCCGGGTGGGCAGCAGCGAATTCCGGCAAGTCTGCGCAACGGCTAGCGATCGCTACGATGAGCGGATAGGGATTCAGGTCGACCTTGAAGCGTCGGGCGTTGAAAACCTGTGGAATCAGGCAACAGTCGGCGAGACCCGGCGTATCGCCGTGGCAAAAGGCGCCGCTCTGCGCGTCGCGTGTCAGGTGCGCTTCAATGACGCGCAGACCTTCCTCGACCCAGTGCCGGTACCAGCGCGTCCTGGCTTCGTCGGCAATGGCGAGTTCGCTGCTCAGGTACTTCAGAACACGCAGATTGTTGATCGGGTGAATGTCACAGGCAACGATCAGCGCCAGTGCGCGTACGCGTGCCCGGCCCGCTGCGTCAGCAGGCAGCAGCGGTTGCTGCGGATGCTTCTCGTCGAGATATTCGAGGATCGCCAATGACTGACTCAAGGTGGTCTCGCCATCCTGCAGGCAGGGGACGAGCGCGCCGGGGTTGATCGCGCGGTAAGCGTCTTGCAACTGCTCGCCGCCATTGCGGGCGAGATGAATCGGAATGCTTTCGTAGGCCAGTTGCTTCAACTGCAAGCCGATGCGTACCCGGTAAGCAGCGGAACTGCGATAGTAGGTATACAGTTTGAGCATGCTCGTTCCTGGTTGGCCGGATGGGCTGGTGGGGGCAAGTGGCGGTGTATCGGGCTCAGGGGCCTCGACATTCGTCAGGCGGGGGAGGTGGGGTAGGGCGTAACGGTCTGCTCGATGGCGCCGAAAATGCTGTCGCCGTCCGCATCGAGCATCTCGATGCGGATACTGTCGCCAAACTTGAGAAAGCCGGTTCGCGGAGCGCCGCTGTCGATGGTTTCGTACATGCGAAGTTCGGCCAGACAGCAATAGCCGACACCGCCATGCGCAATGCTCGATCCATGCAGACTTCCCTGTTTGTTGGAAACGGTGCCGGAGCCGATGATCGAGCCAGCTTCGAGCTCGCGGCTGAGGGCAGCGTGGGCGAGCAACTGGCTGAAGTCGAAAGTCATGTCGATGCCGGCGTTGGGTCGGCCGAAGAGGCTGCGGTTGAGCTGTACCTGCAAGGGTAGATGGAGCTTGCAGTCGCGCCAGGCGTCGCCCAGCTCGTCGGGCGTCACGGCAAGCGGCGAGAAGGCGCTGGCCGGCTTCGACTGGAAAAAGCCGAAGCCTTTAGCCAGTTCGCCGGGAATCAGATGGCGCAAGGAAACGTCGTTCACCAGCATCAGCAGGCGGATGGCGCCTGCACATTGCAGCGCGCTGGCACCCATCGGCAGGTCGCCAGTGATTACTGCGATCTCGGCCTCGAGATCGATGCCGCCATCCTCGGAGAGCGCATAAATGGGATCGCGTCGAGCCGCTTCATCATTTCCGCCGTGCCGGTATTGAATGCCAGTTCGAGGCGATGGCCGCTAGGGTCGAAGAAGTAGATCGATTTGAAGAGCGTGTGATCGGTGACACCAAGCACGTCGATCCCATCAGCTTCCAGATTCTGCTTGACGGACAGCAGTTCCTGCAGGGAACCGACTTCGAAAGCGATGTGTTGCGTCCAGGCCGGGGTGTTGCGGTCTCTGTCCATCGCTGGCTGCGTCGGCAGTTCGAAGAAAGCGAGGATGTTGCCGCCGCCGGCATCGAGAAAGATGTGCATGTACGGATCTGGCTCTTTGGTCGACGGCACTTCGTCCTCGGCAATGGCCAGAACGAAATCCATACCCAGGTACTTGCCATACCACTCCACCGTCTGCTTGGCGTCGATGCAGCGGTAGGCTACATGATGAATTTTCCGGACCTTCATTTCCTTTCTCCCGCACGAGCGGCCTGGCCTTGACGCTACGCGTGGACTGGCGAGCGCTGGCAGGCCGTCGATGGCTTTCCATCGACCGCATTCATTAGAGCCGAAGTCGAAGCCGTATGGCAATGATTGCCCCTACAATTACCGCTTCGGAAAATGCACTGGGTACTGATCGGCATGCTCTCGTCTCGAAGACCGTCTAACGGTCATGACACCTGGAGACACCCCAAATCATGAAAGTCATGACCGTCTCCCCCTCTTCCCCGGCCCTTCTCCCGCAGTGGGGAGAAGGGAGGTTCGTGAGTCGCATACGCGACTTTCACATTAAACACCGGATGCGCGCGCTTGCCGCTGTTCCATGGCTTCCAGATGCCGGTTTTTGAAGGAACCGGGCGTGCCTAGCCTGCGTCTTCAGCAGCTGCGCACTCGCCATGTCGGCCCCATCGAACTTAACGTCGATGGCGGTGAATGCGTCTGCATCCACGGGGCTTCCGGGAGTGGCAAGACGCTCTTGTTGCGTGCCATCGCCGATCTCGATGAGCACACTGGCGAGGCCTATCTCGATGCCCAGCGCTGCTCGCTCCTCTCGGCCCCGGACTGGCGGCGTTCGGTTGCCTTGGTGGTCGCGGAAAGCCACTGGTGGGGGGAGTGCGTTGGCGAGCATTTCGAGACGGCGATCAACACCGGCTGGCTGAAGCAGCTCGGCTTTCCCGAGGAGGCGGTGGACTGGCAGCTGTCCCGCTGTTCGACCGGCGAAAGGCAGCGGCTCGCCTTGTTGAGAACACTGATGCGGAACCCCGCCGCACTGTTGCTGGACGAGCCGACCGGCAATCTCGACCAGGACAGTACACTTCGCGTCGAGGAGTTGTTGGCCGACTACCGGCGCCAGCGACAAAGCGCAGTGCTCTGGGTGAGTCACGATTCCGGGCAAATGGAACGTGTCGCGCAGCGCCGCTTCATCCTGTGCGACGGTGGTCTGGTGGAGGAGGAGAGGGGGCTGCCATGCAGGTGATCACCCTTTCACCCCTGGATCTGGGGATTGCCGCAGTGCTGATCCTCGCCCTCGCCGGATTGTCGTTGCGCCTGCGCCTTGGCGTCGAGCGACAATTACTGACCTCCGCGGCGCGCAGCACGATTCAGTTGTTCCTGATCGGTCTGGTACTCAAAGTGTTGTTCGACAACGTTCACCTGCTCTGGGTGGCGCTGATGGCGGGAGTCATGATCGTGGTCGCCGGACGCGAGGTAATGGTCCGCCAGAAACGTCGCTTCATCGGTTGGTGGGGCTTCGGCGTCGGCACGCTGTCGATGTTCGTCTCGTCATTCACGGTTACGGTCATGGCGCTGGTCCTGGTGATCGGTACCCAGCCCTGGTATGCGCCGCAATACGCCATACCGCTGCTGGGCATGATTCTCGGCAATACCATGAACGGCATCTCGCTCGGACTCGATCGTCTGACGCAGGACGCCGCCCAGAAACGCCCGATTATCGAGAGCCGCCTGGCGCTGGGCCAGAGTTGGCAGCGGGCAATTTCCGACAGCCGCCGCGAAGCCATCCGGGTGGGCCTGATTCCGATCATCAACGCCATGTCTGCCGCCGGCATCGTCAGCCTGCCGGGAATGATGACCGGCCAGATCCTGGCCGGCACGCCGCCGGTGGAGGCGGTCAAGTACCAGATTCTGGTGATGTTTCTTATCGCTGGCGGTACCGGATTTGGTACCGTCGTTGCCGTCAGCTTCGCCGCCAGACGCCTTTTCGACGAGCGCCAGCGCTTGCGACTGGACCGTTTGAGTCGGCCCCGGAATTGATCTGGTGCTGCCTGTTCAACCAGCATTCGCGGGACCGACGGCCCGATCGCACTTTGCCGTACGATCTGCACACCACCAGCTTAGCGTTGGACCAAGGGTGCAACACCGGCCGCTCGCTTTTCGGCCAGTTTGGCGGCCTTTTTCTCCTTTGGAGTCAAAGCCGCCTGTTTCTTCGCTTCCTTGTTGTTTTGCCTTATCTTGCCCATGATCGTGCTCCTCGTGAGCACCTGCGAAAGCAGGTGTGCGTGCAGTATAGGCCGATCCCTCGTCGGAAACCGGGGGGCAGGAAAAAAGGACGGCCAGCGCTCAACGCCGTACTGCCTGCTTGTGATGCCCGTCAGTCAACTGCTTGAACGGCTTGAACTGCCTGGCTGGTAATTTCAGGCTGCCCACATGCCACGTGCGCTGGTAAGATTGGAGCCGTTTTATTAACTTTTGCGAAAGGAGCGACACATGAGTCTGAAAGAGGCAAAAGACGCCTATGTTGAGAAACTGAAACTGCAGCTCGATGAGTGGAGCGCAGAACTCGACGCCATGGAAGCGAAGGCTCGCCAGGCGGACGCCGATTTCAAGGAAAAATACCAGGCCAAGGCTGATGAACTCAGATACCAGAAGACGCTGGCGCAGGGGCGCATAAACGCACTGCAGGAGGCCGCGGATGACGCTTGGGAAGAACTCAGAAACGGCAGCGAGAGCATCTGGGGAACCGTCCGGCAGACTTTTGCCGACGCCAAAGCAAAATTCGACAACAAGTAGGTTGTGTGAGCTTTGCTTTCCAGATCTGAACGGGGCCACGGCCCCGTTTCCTTTTCTGTCGCTTAGTTTACATAATACAAATTATGCGAAGCTATAGTGTATAGTGTCTTGCGCGCCCTTGAGAGGCGCAGCGCATTTGCTGCCATCGCTCGGGAGTGGTAGATTGCCAAGCCTGCCGCTTGGCTCAGCATGGTCGCTCCCTGCAAACCCTTTTCTCATTTCTCATGCCACAGATTACCGCCAACCATCTTCAGATCGAATACGAGTCATTGGGCACACCGTCAGCGCCGGCCATTCTGCTGATCATGGGACTCGGCGCGCAATTGAGCCGCTGGCACAAGGATTTTTGCGAAGCGCTCGTCGAGCGTGGCTTTCGCGTCCTTCGTTTCGACAACCGCGACTGCGGCCTGTCGAGCAAGTTCGACGCCGCCGGCGTTCCCAATATCGGCCAGGCGCTGCGCACCGGCACGCCACTGAGCGTGCCTTATACGCTGGCGGACATGGCCGCTGACAGCGTCGGCCTGCTCGATGCCCTGGCTATCGAAAAAGCGCATATTGTCGGCGCGTCGATGGGTGGCGCAATCGCCCAGATCCTTGCCGCCCGCTATCCGCAGCGTACCCTGTCGCTGACTTGCATCATGTCCACCAGCAGCAATCCGGAGCTGCCGCCGCCAACTCGCGAAGCCTCACAAGCCCTGCTGGCCCCCCTGCCGGCGACTCGCGACAAGGAAAGCCTGGTCGAGGACGCGCTCAAACGCCAGCTGGCGGTCGCCAGCCCCGATTTCCCAAGCTGTCCGCAACGCTTGCGCGAGGTCCTTGTCGATGAGCACGAGCGAGGCTTCCATCCGCGCGGCGTGGCCCGCCAGCTGGCCGCTTTTCTGGCCAGTGGTGATCGCCGCCCCCTGCTGCAAACCATCAAGGCACCGACACTGGTTCTGCACGGGAGCGACGACCCACTGATTCCCGTCGCCTGTGGTCACGACGTGGCTGCACACATCCCGGGGGCAATAATGCAGGTCATCGAAGGAATGGCGCATGACCTGCCAGTCGCTTTGACCGAAGTGTTCGCCGATGCCATTACGGCTATCGCGCGATCGTCGGAGCGCTGAACGCTGCCGGCGCCGAGCATTCTCTGGCAGGCCGCGAACAACGATCGCCGGCGCCGGTCGGCGCGGCTTTGCCGCTTGCGCATGCCCCTGCACCGGCTGACGGGTCTGCGTGCTCGTCTGCCAGCAGCCTGCGCTTGTCGACGCCCATGAATCCTGCCTTTGCCCCCGAGGCGCTGGTTTTTGTCGATCTGGAAACGAGCGGCGCCAACTTCGCGAACGACCGGATTATCGAAGTCGGCCTGGTCGAGGTGGACAGCCAGGGGGCGCGTGAATGGAGCGCACTGGTCAATCCGGAGGCTCCCGTTTCTTCCTTCATTACCGGTCTGACCGGCATCGACGACGCCATGCTCAGCTCGGCGCCGACTTTCGCGCAACTCGCACCGTCCCTGCTCCAGAGACTGCGCGGCAGACTGCTCATCGCGCACAATGCCCGCTTCGATTACGGTTTCCTGAGGTGCGAATTCAAGCGACTCGGGATCGAATTCCGGGCACCTACGCTATGCACCGTGAAACTCTCGCGCAAGCTGTTCCCGCAGCACCACCGGCACAATCTGGACTCCCTGGTCACACGCCATGGGCTGGCGGTGGCGGGCTCGCGCCACCGGGCTCTGGCCGATGCTCGCCTGCTCTGGGATTTGTGGCGCTGCTGGCACGGGCAACTGCCGGTCGAAACGATTCGCAGCGTGGTCGCCAACCTCGTTGGCCGTCCCGAACTGCCGGCGCAGATCGATCCCGCACTGATCGACGATCTGCCAGAGGCTGCCGGCGCTTACGCGTTTTACGGCGAAGACGGTCGCCTGCTGTTACTCCGCCGGGCGAGCAATCTTCGCCAGCAGGTATTGGCGCATTTCACCGCCGCCAAGCGCGAAACGCCGCTGCTGCGCGATCTCCGGCGTGTCGACTGGCGTGAAGCCGCTGGCGAGCTGGGCGCTCGCCTGCGCGAAATCGAATTGTCCCGTAGCGCAGCCCCGAGCAGACCCCAGGCGGGGCCACGAGAGCCCGGCGGCGGCAACGCCGGCGCGGCGGCCAGGGGACTTTGCTCCTGGCAACTTCGGGCCCTGCAAAACGGTCACTTTCGCCCCGAACTGGTCTTCGCCGAGGACCTTGACTTTGCCATCGCCGACGATTTGTTCGGAATCTACCCGAGTCATCGTGAAGCCTTGCGCAGCTTGCGAAAACTCGCCGACGCACAGCGTCTGTGCTACAAGCTGCTCGGCCTTGATGACAGTACCAAGCCCGGAGCCTGCGCCGCTTATCGACAGAAGAGCTGCCGCGGCGTTTGCATTGGCAAGGAAACGGTCGCCCTGCACAGCGCCCGAGTTCTGACCGCCCTGGCCAAATTCAAGGTCAAGCCCTGGCCTTACAAGGGGCCGCTGCTTCTACTGGAGCGCGACGAATTCGGAATGCGCGAAGAGTTCCACCTGGTGGACCGGTGGCGTCTGGTGGCCACCGTGCATAACGAAGAGGCGCTGCAGGCGCGCCTGGCGGATGGGCCGACCGGCCAGGCTTTCGACCCCGACACCTACCGCGTCATTGGCCGTTTCCTGCACGCCGGCAAGATCGGCCTTCGCCCCCTGCCCCCGTTCCTAATGTGAAAGTCCTCACGAATCTCCCTTCTCCCCTCGCGGGAGAAGGGTCGGGGAAGAGGGGGAAACGGTCATGACTTTCATGATCCGGGGTATCCCGACATGTCATGACCGTTACTTTGACGGCTCGGCCTCGGGCTCGGGCTCGGTATCAACGAGCTCGGTCTCGAGCTCGGCCGCAGCCGCCTGCTCCCGTGCCTCCCTCGCCTCGTCCCTTGCCTTCCTCGCCTGCTCCCTTGCCGCCCTTGTCTGGTCGCTTGCCTGGCGCAGGATATCGGCGATATTGGTATTCTCGGTCTGCCGCGCCCAGTCGTCTGCCGTCGCACCCCGATCGTTGGCAATGCTCGCATCGGCCTTGTTCTTTAGCAGCAATTCGACGATCTGCAGGTGTCCAAAGCGGGCGGCGAAGAACAGCGCTGTCGAACCGTTCTCGGTCGTCGCATCGATGTTGGCAGCCCTCGTGATCAGGTATTCGACGACCGCCGTGTGGCCATTGAAAGCGGCGTAGATCAGGGGCGGCCAACCGTAGAGGTTGACGTCTGCACCGGCTTCGACGAGACGCCGGACGATCGGCAAATTACCCTTGAAGGCCGCCAGGCTGAGCGCCGTCTCATGGTTGCGATTGCGGGTGTTCAGGCGTGCGCGGCGCTGTAGCAGCTGCTCCAGAAAATCACCGTTGTCGCGCTGCACGGCCTGCATCAGCAAGGTGTTGCCCGCAGCATCCACCGCGTTGACGTCCATGCCCTGGTCGAGCAACTTGACGGCCCACGAGGTATTGCCGGAGATCAGCGCTTCCTCCATATCTTCATGAGCGCCGGCTGTGGCGAGGCTTGGCAGCAGCAGGGCAAAGAGCAGAGCGATTGTTTTCATTGGGCAATTTTTGATCGGGCTTCTGGGAACAGGCGGAAAAAGTTCTCCGTCGTGGCGTCAACAAGGTCCTCGTAAGTCAGGCCACGCAGGCGCGCGACTTCTTCGGCGACGTGCTTCACGTAGCCAGGCTGGTTGGTCTTGCCGCGATAAGGAACCGGGGAAAGATAAGGCGAATCAGTTTCAACCAGCAGACGGTCGAGCGGAACACGCTGCGCCACGTCGCGCACGATTTCGGCCTTCTTGAAGGTAACGATGCCGGACATCGAAATGTAGAAGCCCTGTTCAAGGGCTTGCTCGGCAACCTGCCAGCTCTCGGTGAAGCAATGCATCACGCCGCCGACCGCCGCAGCCCCCTCCTCCTGCATCAGCCGCAGCGTGTCGGCAGCCGCCTCGCGCGTGTGAATGACCAGAGGTTTCTGCGCTTCGCGGGCGGCGCGGATGTGGGTGCGGAAGCGTTCGCGTTGCCACTCCGGTGCATCCTTGTGCCAGTAGTAATCCAGACCCGTCTCGCCAATGGCGATGACTCGCGGATGACGAGCCAACTCGACCAGGTCGCCGACCGAGGGTTCGCGTCCGCCGGTGGCCTCGGGATGAACGCCAACCGAAGCCAGGATCGCCGGCCAGCGTTCGGCCAGCGCCAGCACCCGGCCGAGGTCTTCCAGCGTAACCCCGATGCACACCGCGCAGGCGACCTCGTTATCCTTCATCAAAGCGAGGACTGGCGCAATTTTTTCGGAGAGATCCGGAAAGTCGAGATGGCAGTGCGAGTCGATCAGCATCGGCGTTCTTCGGCGGCGCTCGCTCAGATCGTATGCGTCGGGCGGCCCGACTGCATCACCCCGCCGAGAAGGCCTTCGATGCGCCTTTTGGCTTCGAGTCCGCCTTCGTCGTTGTTGAAGTGCACGCCGATGCCTTGCGCCTTGTTGTTCTGGGCTCCGACCGGGGTAATCCAGACTACCGTACCGGCAATCGGCAACTTGCCCGGGTCGTCGATCAGCGACAACAACATGAACACCTCGTCACCGATGGCGTAATGGCGGGTGGTCGGAATGAAGATTCCGCCGTTGCGCAGCAGGGGCATGTACGCCGCGTACAGCGCCGATTTGGAATTGATGTTCAACGACAAGACGCTAGGGCGTGGTGAGTTGGCTGCGGCTTGCTTGCGACTGTCTGCGTCTGCCATATCCCCTCGGGAGGTTCAGAAAAGCCGTACGTAGTTCAGGAAAAACTCTTCGAGAAACAGGCGGCTATTCACGGGTTGCTCGCACTGGGCTTTGTATTGTATCGCCTTTCGATTGAATGCCACGAGCTTGCGGGCGTCGGTGCCTTGCGCCAGGCGCAGCAACTGCGGCGCGTGCGCAACAAAATAGCGCGGCGGCAAGCCCTGGCTGGCCAGGGTCAGGTCAAACAACCACTTCTGAGCCCACTCGAGCGTACGCTTCAATGGCGCCGGACGCTTCTCCGCTTTTACCGCCTTGTCGACAATGGCCGCCGCCAGCACGGCGTTGAGGCCCTTGCCATGCGCCACCTGGCCGAGCAGCGAATCGAGCAGCGCGCGTTCACCCTTGGTACTGAGTTCGAGGGCCAGCAGCGGCGAGCCACCGGCGAGCGCCAGCCACTGTTCGCCGTCGCGAACGCCGGCATGGCGCAGCCAGGCGATCGCACTGGCCGCCGGTGGCGATCGCATGGAAATCGTCTGGCAACGGCTGCGAATCGTCGGCAGCAAGCGATGAGGCTCGCTTGAAACCAATATAAATAACGTACCTGCAATCGGTTCTTCAAGTGCTTTAAGAATGGCATTGGCCGTCGCCCGATTCATGGCTTCGGCGGGGTTGAGCAAGACTATGCGCGCGCCATGGCGGTGGGTGCCAACATGCAGGAACTCATCGAGCGCGCGCACTTGATCGATGGTGATCTGCTGACTGGCTTTCTTCTTGCCTGCCGCGTCACCCGCAGCGGCCTCGGCCTCCTCGCCTTCGGCGAGCGCGCTTGGCTGTAGCAGGCGTAGATCCGGGTGGTTGCCTTGCGCCAGCCAGCCGCAAGCCGGGCAACGGCCGCAAGCGCTGCCCGACTCGGTGCGCGCTTCACAGAGCAGCGACGCGGCAAAGCTGCGCGCCAACTCAAATTTGCCGATGCCGCGCTGGCCGGCAATCAGCAGCGCGTGCGGCAAATGAGCGCGTCGCTCATGAAGTTGCTGCCAGCTCTGTCTGTGCATTTCAATTATGTTCATAAACAGTATTTTATAATCGTTTCTTGAATCAAAGTCTTGATCTTGTCTGGCACCTGGTTGGCGTCGATACAGCGAATTCGTTGCGCAGCCACCGTCGCACGCTCAAGGTAGGCGAGGCGCACACGTTCATGAAACTCGGCGCGCTCCTGTTCGAAGCGGTCGAGGTCGCGCCCTTGAGCGGCGATGCGCTGGCTGGCGATCGACGACGGCAAGTCGAAGAGTAGCGTCAGATCCGGTTGCAGGTGACCGTGGACCCAGTTTTCGAGTTGTGCAAACTTCGTTTTCTCGAGACCGCGTCCACCGCTCTGGTAAGCGTAGGTGGCGTCACTGAAGCGGTCGCAGATGACCCAGTCGCCGCAGGCCAGAGCCGGTTCGATGACCCGGTCGAGGTGTTCGCGGCGAGCGGCGAACATCAGCAGCGCTTCGGTCTCGACATGCATCGCTTCGTGCAACAGCAGTTCGCGAAGCTTTTCGCCAAGCGCGGTGCCGCCGGGCTCACGGGTGGTCAGCACGTTCAGCCCACGGCCGCGAAGCAGCGCCGCCGCGTCGGCAATATGACTGCTCTTGCCGGCACCGTCGATACCTTCGAAAGTGATGAACTTGCCGCGCTGTCGGCGCTCGCTCGGACTCGCACTCACGGTCTGCCGCCTTTCTGAAAGCGCCTGACGGCGCGATTGTGTTCGTCGAGAGTAGGTGAAAACTGGCTACTGCCATCACCACGTGCAACAAAATAAAGCGCCTCGGTGGACGCCGGATGCAGAGCCGCCTGCAGGGAAGCAAGGCCGGGCATGGCGATCGGCGTCGGTGGCAGACCTGGCCGGGTATAGGTGTTGTACGGCGTGTCGGCGAGCAGGTCGCGCTTGCGCAGATCGCCGTCGAAGCCCTGGCCAATACCGTAGATCACCGTCGGGTCGGTCTGCAACAGCATTCCCTGGCGCAGGCGATTGACGAACACCCCGGCGACCAGCGGTCGATCATCGGCGCGGCCGGTCTCCTTTTCGACGATCGAAGCCATGATCAAGGCCTGGTAGGGATCCTGATAGGGCAACTCGGGCGCCCTCGCCTGCCAGGCGCGCTGCAGATGCTGCTGCATCGAACGGTAGGCCCTGGCCAGTAGCTCGACATCGCTGCTGCGCCTGGCAAAAAAATAAGTATCCGGAAAGAAAAGGCCTTCGGCGACCGCTTCCGGCGCACCAATCAGACGCATGATCTCGGCCTCCGGCAGGTCCTGGGTGTCGTGGCGCAGATCCGGATGCGCATCGAGGCGCTCGCGCATCTGCCGGAAAGTCCATCCTTCGATGAAAGCCAGCTCCGCTTGCGTGACGTCACCGCGGGTCAGCTTGTTCAGCAGCTCCAGCGGCGTAATGCCGGCAGCGATTTCGTAACTGCCGGCCTTGATCAAAGTATCGACGCGCAGCAGCTTGCCGAGAAGGCGCAGCACCCACGGGTCCAGCTCGACGCCCGCCGCCGCGACCTCCCGTGCCGCGACGCGCATGCTGCTCCCGGGAACGATCGTGAATTCGATCTGCTCGCTCTTCAGAGCGACCGGCGTCAGCACCACCCAGGCGGCCGCAGCGGTCAGCAGAACGACAGCGATGACGGCGAAAAGGAGCAGCTTGAGGAGGTGTTTGCGCATCAATCCGGCGCAGCGGACAGGCTGCGGGGCTGGGAGGTGAGGACGAACTTCGACTGGCCCTATAATAGCCGAAAGCCGCGCGGCTGAACTCAGCCGCCGCCGACCCGGTCAGAGTTCCTCGCAGCCTCCGGCGGATCGCGAAGACTGCTGCTTCCCTGCAGACAACAAGCAGGCCCGCCCTGAACAATTGACGAGAACGACTTAACGATGAACGCAAGCTGGCTGGAATTTCTTTGTGCTTCAGGAGCACGCGTCGACCAGGACCTGGTCGCCGATTTCGGTGACGCCGCCGCAGAGTTGCTGGCCGCGCCCGCGGCGACGATCGTCGCGCCGCTGGCCCATGTCGGAGTGATTGAAGTCGGCGGTGCTGAGGCGGCAACTTTTCTGCACCAGCAGCTGACCAGCGACGTCAAGCATCTCGCCGACGGCGAGGCGCAGCATTCGGCCTGGTGCTCGGCAAAAGGTCGCATGCTGGCCAGCTTTCTGGTTTTCCGCAGTGGCTCCAACTATCGGTTGCAACTGTCTGCCGATTTGCTGCCAGCGATTCTCAAGCGCCTGCAAATGTTCGTGCTGCGCAGCAAGGTGAACATCGTCGACCACTCTGACGCTCGTCAGATCATCGGCGTGTCGGGCCCACGCGCCGAAGAAGCGCTGCACGCAGCCGGCCTTGCGGTCCCCGGCGCAACGCTGAGCTGCGTGGCTGCGGCGGACGCCCTCGTTATCCGCCTGGACAGTCAGCGCTTCGAAGTACTGGCCAGCAGCGAGGCCGCTCCCGAGCTCTGGCAAGCGCTGCTGTCGGTGGCGCGACCGGTCGGTACGCGGGTCTGGCAATGGCTGGATGTTGACGCCGGCCTACCCTTGATTACTGGCGGCACCAGGGAAGAGTTCGTGCCACAAATGGCCAATTTTGATCAACTGGGAGGAGTCAGCTTTCACAAAGGCTGCTATCCGGGCCAGGAAATCATTGCTCGTACGCAGTATCTTGGAAAAGTCAAACGTCACCTGTACCGCGCCCACTCGAGCACACCGATTGCGCCCGGCAGCAAAATCTATTCGCCGGCCAATCCCGAGCATCCGTGCGGAATGGTGGTCAATGCCGCACCGGCGCCGACGGGTGGCTACGATGCTTTGGCGATTGTCCAGGAGAGTTTCGTCGCCGCCGCCGATCTGGAAATTGCCACCCCGGGCGGCCCGCACATCCACCTGCAGCCGCTTGCACGCTAAGCGAACCAGGGGCGTACTCGGGATCTGCCAGCAATGTGCCTGATCCTGATCGCCTGGCAGGCACATCCGGACTATCCCCTCGTCGTCGCCGCCAACCGCGACGAGTTCTTTGCACGCCCCGCGGCGGCTGCCGCGTTCTGGCCGGAAGCGCCACAGGTGTTGGCGGGCCGCGATCTCGAAGCCGGCGGCAGCTGGTTGGGAATCAGTCGCGAACAGCGTTTCGCGGCGCTCACCAATTATCGTGAGGGTGGCCGGGTGGCGACCAATGCGCGCTCGCGCGGTGCCCTGGTTGCCGACTTCCTTAGCGGCCATGCCAGCCCGTCGGCGTACCTGGCGCAGGTCGCGGCGTGTGCCGGCGACTACAACGGCTTCAACCTCTTTGTCGGCGATGGCCAGTGCCTGGCCTACTACGCGAACCGTGGCGACAGTCCGCCACGCTTCCTGAGCCCCGGCATCTACGGCCTCTCCAACCACCTCCTCGACACCGCCTGGCCCAAGCTGGCGACTGCCAAAGCGAGCTTTGCCGAAGCACTCGCCGAGTTACCGGCTCAGGCAAAGTTCTTCAAATTGCTCGCCGACCAGGAAATCGTTGCCGATTCACATCTGCCGGAGACCGGCGTAGCGCTCGCCTGGGAGCGTATTCTCTCGGCGGTCTTCGTGCGCTCCGAAGACTACGGGACGCGCGCGTCAACGCTGCTCGTCCGTCACCGGCATGGTCTGACGACCTTGGTCGAACGTAGTTTCGGCGCAGGCGCGCTGCTTAGCGGCGAAGTTCGCGAGAGTTTTTCTTGATAAAAACTGTCGGGAATTTTTACACCTCGGGAAAGATGCTTTTATAACCGTTTGATCCGTTAATGATTCTTGTTCAGGCCCAGGAATTGCTTTCTTTATCCAGGCAATTGTTTTCACCTACCGAAGGAGGGCTTCAATGATCAAAACGACCTTAATCGGCCTGCTTTCCATCGCCGGAATGCTGGTTTCTCCCGCCGTTAAAGCGACCGTCATTCCTTGGTCGGCGACGATCAATCAGGCGCAGGAAGTTCCGCCCTCCGGCTCTCTTGGGACGGGTTCCGCTTCCGGGAGTGTTGATGACGTGTCCGGTGATCTCGCTTGGAACATCAGCTTTGCCGGCCTGACCGGCCCCGTGACCGCAATGCACTTCCACGGCCCGGCCGCCCCCGGGGTCAATGCGGGGGTTCAGGTGAATATCGGAAACATCAGCGGTTTGAGCAGCCCAAGCGCCGGGTCGACGACCATCACCCTCCTGCAAGTCACAGACCTGCTGGCAGGCAACTGGTACATCAATCTTCATACGTCAGCATTTCCTGGCGGTGAAATTCGCGGCCAGGTCCAGCCAGAAGCCGCGGTGCCCGAACCTGCCCTGCTCGGCCTTCTTGGCCTCGGTCTCGCTGGTCTCGTTGCGTCGCGTCGCCGCAAGCGCTAAGTGATGCGGCGTCAACGGTTATGACAATCGAGATACCCTGGAGTCAGTCTTCGCTGATCTCGACCGGCGTATAGGGCAGCACCCGTTCAAACAGTTCGACAATATCGGCATTGCGCATGCGAATGCAGCCGTGCGAGCCGGGACGGCCCATTGGCGTCGTGTCCGGGCTGCCGTGAATGTAGATGTAGCGGCGCATGGTATCGACCTGGCCGAACCGGTTACGCCCGGGTTCGCAGCCGGATAGCCAGAGGATGCGGGTCAGAATCCAGTCGCGTGTCGGGAAGCGTTCGGCCAGTTCACGACAATAGATTTCGCCGTTCGGGCGGCGACCAACCAGAATTGTGTTGGCGGCGAGTCCGGCGCCGATCTTGGCGCGCACCAGGTGCTTGCCGCGCGGTGTGCAGTAGCTGCCAGTGACTTCCCCAGCACCGTTCGCCGCCGTCGATACCGAATACCTGTGCACTACCTGCCCGGCCGCATCCACCAGGCGCAAGCTCTGTTCCTTGATCGAAATGTCGATACGCACTTCTACTCTCCTCCTCGGCGGCGCCGCGCGGCAAAGAACGCGGAGAGGAGCTGGCCGCACTCCGCCGCCAGAACACCACTCACGACCGCGGTGTGATGGTTGAGCCGTTCGACGGCAAAAAGATCGACGACGCTGCCGTGAACACCCGTCTTCGGGTCGCGCGCACCGTACACCAGGCGCGCGATGCGTGCCTGCAGGACCGCTCCGGCACACATTGCACAGGGCTCCAGGGTCACAAAAAGCTCGCATCCCGGCAAACGATAGTTCTGCAAGTTGCGGGCGGCATCGCGCAGCGCAGCGATCTCGGCGTGTGCCGTCGGATCATGTTCGCCGATCGGCGAATTGAAGCCGCGTCCGACGATGACGCCGTCGCAGACCACCAGTGCGCCGACCGGCACTTCGCCCAGGCATTCGGCCGCGCGTGCCAGAGAAATCGCTTCGCGCATATAGTATTCGTCGTTCATCGCGCGCATTCTACATTCAACCTTCTACCGCAGCGCCCACAGGGCAGTCGCGCCGTTTGGCGGAGCGCGACCCACCCAGCGAAGGTGGGCGTCAAATCGGGTACCATCGCAGAAAGCCTCGCCAATTCCGATTGTGAAAAGCGCCTTCCGTCATGCGAATCCTCTTTGTCCACCAAAATTTTCCCGGGCAATACAAGCATCTGGCGCCTGCGCTGGCCAACTCGCCCGCCAACCAGGTCGTCGCCATCGGTGAGCAGGCCAACGTCAGGCGCGCGCAGGGCTTCCATCCGCGCGTTCGCCTCCTGGCGTATCCCGAACCGGTCGGGGCTTCCAAGCAGACGCATCATTACCTGCACAGTACCGAGGCGGCGGTGCGCCGTGGACAAGCGGTACTGCGTCTGGCCCTGGCGCTGCGCAAGCAGGGTTTCGTCCCCGACGTCATCTGCGCGCATCCCGCCTGGGGCGAAGCGCTATTCCTCAAGGACGCCTACCCCGACGCCCGCTTGCTGCTCTATCTCGAGTTCTTCTATCGCGCCCGCGGTTCGGACATGAACTTCGACGACGAGTTTCCGACCTCATTCGATGACCAGTGCCGGATCCGCCTGCGCAACGCCACGCAGCTGATCAGCCTCGAAGCCGCGGACGCCGGCCTTAGCCCGACGCACTGGCAGCGCGAGCAGTATCCGCAGGCATTTCAAGAGCTGATCGAGGTGATTCACGACGGCGTGCAGACTGAAGTCGTCTGCCCCGGGCCGGTCGCCGAGTTTGCCCTGCCAGGCGGCGGAACACTTCGTTCGGGCGACGAGGTAATCACCTACGTGGCGCGCAATCTGGAACCGTATCGCGGATTTCATCGCTTCATGCGCGCTTTGCCAGCGGTACTGAGCGCACGGCCGAAGGCGCAGGTATTGATCGTCGGTGGAGACGAAGTCAGCTACGGGCGGCGCTTGCCCGGCGGAGAAAGTTATCGCCAACTCTATTGGCGTGAAGTCGGTGGCCAGCTCGACGGCAAGCGTGTGCATTTCATGGGAAAGCTGCCGTATCACAAATTTATCGACGTCCTGCGTCTCTCGAGTGCGCACGTCTATCTCACCTACCCGTTCGTCCTTTCGTGGTCACTGCTCGAAGCGATGTCCTGCGGCTGCCCGGTGATTGCCTCGGACACGGCTCCGGTACGAGAAGTCATCACCGCCGGCCGCAACGGGCTGCTGGTCGATTTCTTTTCGCCAAGCAGCCTGGCCGAAACGATTATCTCGGTGCTCGAAGATCCCGGCCAGATGGCGGCTTTGCGCAGGCAAGCGCGGCAGGACATCGAGGAGCGCCTGGACCTCGAATCGCAGACTTTGCCGCGCTTGCTGGCGCTGGTGGAGCAGCTGGCCGCAGGTAACGGTCATGACATGTCGAGACACCCCTGATGATGGAAGCCATGACAAGCATCCGATTTCTGCAAGACCAGGCGCTGTTTGGCGGCGTAGACGACCGTGCGATGGCCGTAATCATTCCCTTGCTGAGCGAGCTGAGTTTTGCTGCCGGCGAGGCAATCGTTCGCGAGGGCGACGACGGCGATTCGCTGTTCATCATTTGCAGTGGCTCGGTCGAAGTGCTCAAGGCGAGTGCTGCCGAAGATGGGCATGTTGAAAAGCGCCTCGCGGTGCTGAAAGTCGGTGACGTGTTCGGTGAGATGGAGTTGATCGATCTGCAGCGCCGCTCGGCCACGGTGCGGGCCCTTGAACCGGTGGAGGCCTTGGCATTGTCCAACGCCGACCTGTTCACCATCTACGAATCCGATCTGCCGACATTTACCCTGATCGTGCTCAATCTGGCCAGGGAGTTGAGTCGTCGCCTGCGTCGCCTCGACGATCTGGCGGTGCATTACATGGCCATGAACACGCCAGCGGAGGCGTGTTAAACGGCTGTCCTCAGGGAGTGTCTTTCAGCTTGTCCTGCCACGCGCGCATGGCGATGGCGAGACGGCCGGACATGGTGATGTACTCGCCATAGAGCAGATCGTAAGCGTCGCGGGGTTTCCCGGACACCGCCAGTTCAACCACCTGCGCTGCCAGCCTATGGAAATCGGCGTGCAAGCGATTCACCTCCTGGTAGACGGCGCTCGCCCGGTCTTCACCCGACAAGCGTGAGCCGTGCAGCCACTTGCCGAATTCGCACTGGTCTTCCGCCTGCACCTCGGTCACATCAACGGTCGGAGGTGCCTGAAGAATGGCATCGCGCAAAAGCGACATCCAGCGAGCGTGATTGCCAATCGCCTCCTCAATATCTGTCACTTTGTCCACCCTGTCCTGATTTTCCATTTTGTCCCTCCGACCTTGCCTGGCTGCGAGCAGCACTTCGCGTAGAAGCCAATTCTACCTCGTTCAAAGTGCAGCTCCATCCGTTCCGCGAGCGACGACGTTTCGCAAGCCACAGCATGCAGAGTGGTCCTCATGCCGCGACGCCCAGGCTGCTCAACAGCCAGCCGACAAGCGCACTCGCCATCACCACCAGCCACGGCGGCAGCTTCCAGAACATCAAGGCCAGCAGTGCGATCAGCGCCAGGCCAAAATCGGCCGGCTGGCGTATGGCGCTGGTCCATACCGGCTGATACAGCGCCGCCAGGAGCAGACCGACGACCGCCGCATTGATGCCGGTCAGCGCCGCTTGCGTGTGGCGGCTGCGCCGCAGCTGCTCCCAGAAGGGCAGCGCACCGATGACGAGCAGGAACGACGGTACGAAAACCGCGACCAGGCAGATCAGGCCGCCAAGCCAGCCGCTTGGTGCCTGCTTCATTGACGCGCCAAGGAATGCGGCAAAGGTGAACAGGGGACCGGGCACCGCCTGGGCGGCGCCGTAGCCGGCCAGGAAAGAGGTATTGCTCACCCAGCCGGTGGGCACCACTTCGGCTTGCAGCAGTGGCAGGACAACATGGCCGCCACCAAAAACCAGAGCCCCCGCGCGATAGAAAGCGTCGATCATCGCCAGTGTGCTGCCGGGCCATGCCTGTGTCACGATCGGCAAGACGAGCAGCAGCAGCACAAACAGCAGCAGCCAGGCGCTTCCGGCACGCCGGCTGGCGATGATCGGCAGCGGCTCGTGCGGCGCGTCTTGTTCCGGCTTGAACAACAATAGGCCAAGGACGCCGGCGGCGACGATCACCCCGACCTGGCCCAAGGCGCTGGGCCAGGCAAGGACCAGGCAGCTGGCGGCGACCATGATCGAAACGCGCGGCGTGTCGGCGCATAGAGTTCGCGCCATGCCCCAGACGGCTTGTGCGACGACCGCCACGGCGACCACTTTGAGGCTATCGAGCACTCCCGCCGGAAGTACGTCGCCCCAGGTCGAAAGCCCCAGCGCGAACGCGATCAGGGCAATCGCTGACGGCAGCGTGAAGCCCGCCCAGGCCGCCAGCGCGCCGGCGTAGCCGCCACGCGACAGCCCGAGCGCGATGCCCACCTGGCTGCTCGCCGGGCCGGGCAGGAACTGGCACAGCGCCACCAGATCGGCGTAGGCGCGGTCGCCGAGCCAGTTGCGGCGGTTAACGAACTCTTCCCGGAAATAGCCCAGGTGGGCAACCGGGCCACCGAAGGAAGTCAGCCCGAGACGAAGAAAGATCAGGAAAATCTGCCACGCGTTGCGCGCTGCCGCGCCTGCGCCGTGCTTTACAGGGGACTTCATGCGGGCAATACCTCGTCATCCTGATGGTTTGCCAGGAATGATAAACGAGGACAGGGGCGTTGTTGAGAGAACCCAGTCGCGCCAGCGTCGAACAGCGCGCTTGCGTCAGCACGCCGCGCGAGCCTGACCCTGAGCACCGCCATCGGCGGTCGCCGCTATGCCCCCGCCGCACAATGCGCTACCATGAGCCGTCAACAGCGAGAGGTCGGAATGCCGCCTCAATCAGCAACCCAAGGAGTGAGAATCATGGACAAGCTTGCCGTGCGCGGGGATGCGGAGATCGAGGAAATCGAGGCAATGTTGCTGGCAGCGCCCGCGGAAGAGTACATGTCACCCAAACAATTGGCGTTCTTTCGCCAGCGACTGCGCGACGAAGAACAAACCCTGCTCTCGGCAGTGAAAGAAACCGCCGGCCACCTGCAGGAGGCAGAGCCCAGTGCCGACTGGAGCGATCGGGCCAGCACCGAGGAAGAGCACACGCTGGAGCTGCGCGTTCGCGATCGTGAAAGAAAACTGCTGCAGAAGATTCGCGAGGCCCTGCGCCGTATTGACGACGGCAGCTACGGCTGGTGTGAGGAAACCGGCGAGCCGATCGGCATGGCCCGCCTGCTGGCGCGTTCGACTGCCAGCCTGTGCCTTGAAGCCCAGGAGCGCCGCGAGCAGAACAAGCGCCGTTTCGGCGGCTGAGCGTTGAACGTTGAACGCTGGCAGCTGAAAACCCCGGCGCTCGCCATCCGCCAGACGCGCGCGAACGGTCATGACATGTCGGGATATCCCGGATCATGAAAGTCATGACCGTTTCCCCCTCTTCCCCGACCCTTCTCCCGCGAGGGGAGAAGGGAGATTCGTGAGCCGCTTGCGCGACTTTCACATTAAGCGTGATCTGCCTGGAGCAGGTCGCGGGTCAGCGCTTCGGCAACCCTGATGCCATCGACACCGGCCGAGAGAATACCGCCAGCGTAGCCGGCGCCCTCCCCCGCAGGATACAAACCTCTGACGTTCAAGCTCTGGTAATCCGCGCCGCGGGTGATGCGCAGCGGTGAGGAGGTGCGTGTCTCGACGCCGGTGAGCAAGGCATCGGCCATGGCGAAGCCCCGAATCCGGCGCTCGAAAGCCGGCAAGGCTTCGCGGATCGCGGCAATCGCGTAATCCGGCAAGGCCGTTGATAGATCGGTCAGGCGAACGCCCGGTTGATACGAAGGCATGACGCTGCCGAGATGGCTTGACGGCCGCCCGGCAAGGAAATCGCCGACCAGTTGCGCTGGCGCCTCGTAGCTGCTACCGCCGAGTTCGAAAGCGCGGCTCTCGAGTTCGCGCTGCAAGGCGATGCCCGCCAGCGGCCCGCCCGGGTAGTCGAGCGGCGTAATGCCGACGACGATGCCGGCATTGGCGTTGCGTTCATTGCGCGAATACTGGCTCATGCCGTTGGTCACCACCCGCTTTTCTTCCGAAGTCGCCGCCACCACCGTGCCGCCCGGGCACATGCAGAAGCTATACACCGAGCGCCCGTTGCGGCAGTGATGGACCAGCTTGTAGTCGGCGGCGCCGAGCGCGGGATTGCCGGCGTGCACGCCGAAACGCGCCTTGTCGATCAGCGCTTGCGGGTGTTCGATGCGAAAGCCGATCGAAAACGCTTTGGCTTCCATGCACACGCCGGCCTGCTCGAGCATCTCGAAAGTGTCGCGAGCGCTGTGGCCGAGCGCCAGAATCAAGTGCTCGCAAGCGAGTTCTTCGCCCGCGGACAGCGCCACGCCGCGCACCCGCCCGGCTTCGATGTGCACCCCGCTGACCCGCTGCTGGAAGCGCACTTCGCCACCCAGGCGCTCAATTTCGCGGCGCATCTGCTCGACCATGCCGACCAGCCGAAAAGTGCCGATATGCGGCTTGTTGACGTAGAGAATTTCTTCCGGCGCGCCGGCCTTGACGAATTCTTCGAGGACCTTGCGGCCATGCTGGCACGGATCCTTGATCTGGCTGTACAGCTTGCCATCGGAAAAAGTGCCGGCGCCGCCTTCGCCGAACTGCACATTGGATTCCGGGTCGAGCACTTTCTTGCGCCACAGTCCCCAGGTATCCTGCGTGCGCTCGCGCACCGCCTTGCCACGTTCGAGCACGATCGGCCTGAATCCGGATTGCGCCAGGATCAGCGCCGCGAAAATGCCCGCCGGACCGAAGCCGACGATCAGCGGCCGGCTGGCCAGCCGCTCCGGCGCGCGCCCGACGAAGTGGTAGCGCATGTCGGGCGCTGCCTGCACCTGTCGGTCGTCCGCAAAGCGCGCCAACAGCTGCGCCTCGTCGGGCAACGTCAGGTCGACGCTGTAACTGAAGACCAGCGCCCTCGCCTTGCGGGCGTCGCAGCTGCGCCGGAAGACGTTGATCTCGCCGATCTCCTGCACGGGAATGCCGAGCCGAGCAGCCACGGCAGCCGGCAGCGCTTCCGGCGGATGGTCGATGGGCAGGCGGATTTCACTGACGCGCAACATGGTGGTTTGGCTTTCTCCAGGAGCGCCGGCGCTCAGGCCTGCTGTCCGTAGCTGGCAAACTTGGCCAGCACGGTTGCCATCTCGGCGGCGTCGAGCAGCACCGGCCGACCGAGCTGGCAGGCGCGCCAGTACTGTTCGCAGAGCGTTTCGAGTTCGACGCCGAGCGCCAGCGCCTGCTCGATATCCTCACCGAGCACCAGCATGCCGTGATTGCCGAGCAGGCAGGCGCAACGATCGGCCATCGCCCGCAGCACGGCGTCGGAGAGTGCCTGCGTGCCGAAAGTCGCGTAGTCGGCGCAGCGCAGGCTGTCACCGCCAAAGCGCGCAATCATGTAATGAAAAGCCGGGATGTCGCGGCGCAGACAGGCCAGGCTGGTGGCGAACGACGAGTGGGCGTGCAGAATGGCGCCGGCGTCGGAGCGAGCAAGGTAGAGGTCACGGTGGAAACGCCACTCGGAGGACGGCTTGCGGCGCCCCTCGGGCGTCCCGTCGAGGCGCATGAAAACGATGTCCTCGGCTTCCAGGGCATCGTAGTCCATGCCCGTCGGGGTGATCAGGAAGCCATCCGCATCGCCGCCGACCCGCACGCTGAGGTTGCCGGCAGTGCCGCGGTTCAGGCCGACGGCGGTCATCCGCCGTGCGCTGGCAATCAATCTCTGACGAAGCTCAAGCATGCCTTTCCTCCGGGTACAGCGCCAGCAGCCCGGCAGCGCTGGCCGGACAGCAAGCGCGTTCAGTGATCAGGCTAGTGACCAGTTTCGCCGGGGTGATGTCGAAAGCCGGGTTGGCGACGGCTTCGCCGGGCGGCAGCTGCTGCAACTGGCCGCGAAGGCCGGAAGGATCGCGGCCATGCACGATGCGCAGCTCGTCGGCAGCGCGTTCCTCGATCGGAATTTCCGTCCCGCTCGGACAGCTGAAGTCGATCGTCGAACGCGGCGCCGCGACGTAGAACGGCACCCCGGCGGCCGCAGCCGCCAGCGCCTTGAGGTAGGTGCCGATCTTGTTGGCGACGTCGCCGTTGGCGGCGATGCGGTCGGCGCCGACGATGACCGCATCGATAGCGCCGCGCGCCAGCAGCAGGCCGGCGGCGTTATCGGCAATGACGGTATGCGGCACGCCGTGCTGGGCCAGTTCCCAGGCCGTCAACAGCCCCTGATTGCGCGGCCGCGTTTCCGAAACCCACACATGGACGTCGATGCCGGCGTCGAAAGCGGCATAGACCGGCGCCAGCGCCGTGCCGTGATCGACGGTTGCCAGCCAGCCGGCGTTGCAGTGGGTCATGATCTGCAGCCGCTCGCGAGCGCCGCTGGCGCTGCGCAGCAGTTGCAGGCCGTGGCGGCCGATCTGACGACACTGCTCGACGTCTTCGTCGGCGATCCGTGCCGCTTCCTGCCAGGCGGCTTCGGCACGCACTGCCGGCGCCAATGGCAACAGACAGCGCTGCATGCGCGCCAGTGCCCAGCGCAGATTCACCGCCGTCGGCCGCGTCGCGGCCAAGGTATCGACGGCGGCCAGCAGCGCCGCGTCATCGTCGCCACGCACCATCGCCAGCGCCAGCCCGTAGGCAGCAGTCACGCCGATCAGCGGCGCGCCGCGCACCTGCATGCTGCAAATCGCCTGCGCCACTTCCTCCAGACGGGCCAGGCGCAAGACGCGATACGCATGCGGCAGCGCCGTCTGGTCGATGATCTCGACCGCGTCGGCGTTTGCCAGCGGCCAGATCGTTCTTGTCGGCGTGCCATCAACTCTCATGGCCGCCATTCTAGCAGTGCGACAAAGCTTGCCGAAGGATGCGAGCGACGATCAGCGCTCGCCGCAGACCCCAGCGCTGTTCAGTTTTGCTATTCTCTGCGCGCTTAATGTGAAAGTCGCGCAAGCGACTCGCGAAACTCCCTTCTCCCCTCGTGGGAGAAGGGTTGGGGAAGAGGGGGAAACGGTCATGACTTTCATCATCCGGGGTGTCTCGACATGTCATGACCGTTGGCCACTCGCCCGATTACCGATGAGGAACTACATGACACGCTTGACCGCCGCCATCACCCGCCGCCGCACCCCTTCCCTACTCCTTATTGCGCTGGCGGCATGCAGCCTGACCAGCACTCTGCACGCCGCCAGCGGGGAGCTGCCGAAACGCAAACCCGGCCTGTGGGAGCTCAACACGCGCATGGAAGGCATGCCATCGATCGGCGCGATGCAGCAATGCATCGACCGCGAAACCGACGATCTGATGCAACAGCAGGCCCAGAAGGAAAAGCATAACTGCAGCGTCCTGGACGTCAAGACGCAGGGCAACAAGGCCAGCGTGCACGCGGTATGCAAGATCGAGGGCAGCACCGCGACGACCGACGCGACTTTCGTGGGATCTTTCGACGTCGCCTACAAAGGCGACATGCGTACCCGCTTCAGCCCGCCGCTGCACGGCATCAGCGAATCGAAAGCCTCGCTCGACGCGCGCTGGATCGGCCCCTGCCAGCCGGGTCAGAAGCCCGGAGACATCAGCATGCCGACCATCGGCGGCATGGACATCAACGAGCTGATGAAGGACCCGCGCGTTAAGGAACTGATGAAACAGCAGCAGCGGTAAGTCCGGCGGCACCGCTGGAGCGCTGGAGCGCTGGACCCGCCCCCCGTTCGGCTCGCGCCACACGCCCGTGCGCGCCGGCAAGCGAACGGGTCGGCGCTCAGCGGTTTTCCAGCCGGTTGTAGTCGAGCAGGCCGGAGCCGATCGGCGAAAATTGCAGGTGCGCTTCCTGAAGCTCGTCGCTGGCCTGCCAGAACTGCGGGTTGCTGCGGCGAACGACGTAGCGATCGGCCAGCGCACGGTAATCCTCCTCCGACGACAAGCTGCCGATGGCTGCCGCCAGGGCCTTGATTTCCGAGCGTTGCAGGCGATAGATGGCGCTCGGGTAGGCGCCGATGAAACCTGGCACGACGGTCATCGTATTCTCGGCCGGCGCTAGCTCACGGCCTTCGCGAAGCAGGCTCGAGACACTGAGGTGGCCGGTATTGCGCAGCAGCGTGAAGTAACGCGGGGCGCGCGGCGAAGCGTCAAGGTCGAGACGCACGGAGACCATCTCGGGAAACCACGACAGGGCCGCACCGCGCGGACTGGCGAGCGTCGCGAGATCCTTGCGCAAGGCGGCGTCGCTCACTTGCGAGAGGTCGTATTCGTGGGTCAGCACCGGCGCCACGCGGTTCTGGAGCAGCGTATAGAGTTCGCGCTGCGGATCCTTGCTGCGATAACGGATGCCGCTGTGGCCATCGAAACTGGCCAGGTCCCCGTACACGTGGTCCTTGACTTCCTGGCTGGCACCGCGATACCAGTAGTCGCTCACTTTCTTGCGATCATCGCGGGGCAGAAAAGTGAGGAAGTTGAACTCGCCTTCCATGCGCAGGAAGTCCATGTACATCCGCGACAGCAACTGGTGGCCGACGTTGCCATAGACATCGTAACCGGCGACCAGCAGGTAGTGGATGCGCTCGAGCAGACCGTAGCCGATCACCCACGCCGTCTTCGGAGGCCCGCCGACCAGGCCCTTGACCACCGAGGCGTTGTCGAAGTGGCGGAAAATGGTCAGCGCGGCGTTCGGGTTATTGCCGTCGCCGTTCCAGATCCACCCCGGATTCGGGCCTTTGTTCGCCGCCGCGTAGCGATCGAGAAACTTCGACTTGGCCTGCAGATACTCGCTCTGCAGTTTGGCGTACTTGCGCCACGGACCGACGATCCCGGCGTCGCTTCCCTGCGCCGCCGGCAAGGCCAGCAGACTGGATTCGCGCGACAGAAACTCGCCGGCCTGGTCCTGCAGATCGGCATCGGCGAGGAAGAACACCCAGAACCGATCTTCGATCACGTTCAGGGCGACCTGGCCACGACAGACCGGTCCCTTGATGAAGTTCATGATCGTGAATTGCGCCTCGTCGAGCATGAACTGATAGCGTGTCGAGGTGGGCAGGGCCTGGAAAGTCACGAAGGGGTTGGAAGCCACTTTCAGCTCGTAGGATGGCAGTTCGCTGACCGTGTACTCCGCCGCAATGAACAGCTCCTGCCAACGCTGCATGCGCTTCGGCCCGAGGGCGTAGGGTAGATGCGTCTTGTCGACAATCGTCTCGCGTTCGCGATCGAGCCGGTAGTAAACGCGCTCGACGCCAGGGTCGTCATACGGCCGACGGCTGGCAATGAGGTCGATCGGCTGGCCCGGCGGCGTCCGCGAGCGGACCATCCGGAAGTAGTGATGCGCCGGATCGTCGTCGAAGTACAGATGCGCCAGGAAGAGATGTTCGTAGATGTAGCGGCTGGCCAGGCGCTGCTTGAGCGAGTCGCCATTGAGGAACTCTTCCCAGTCGGCGACCTGCCCGTCAATCGCTGCCGGCAGCGGCGGCAGCCCTTCGAAAGGCGCGCCCAGTTCGAGCCAGCGGCTCAGGGTGGCCATTTCGGCTTCGTTCAGGCCGGGCAGACCAAAAGGCATTCCCCAGAGGGGATTCTTGCGCTCGAAAGCCGCGTAGTCGTCGATCCGCGGGCACTGCTGTGCCCGGTCGAGCGAAAAATCGAAAGCCTCCGGCAGGATGGCCGTGTCGGGCAGCGGATGCTCCTCTTTGAGCTTCAGGGCGCGATACATCACGCTGGCCGCCAGATTCGCCGCCGGCGTCGGCTCGCGCTCGTTGAGGACCGCCGCGAAGCCTTTGTCGCGCCATTGCGAGGCCGTCTGCGCGTCGGTGAACAGGCGCGTCAACTGGGCTTCGTCCAGGCGCCCGCTGTCGTAGACCAGTTCCTTGCTGGTGCCACGGGCAATTCCCTCCCAGGCGGTAAACTTGAGTTGGCAGGGTGCGTCGTAACAGGCGTGGCAAACCACGCAGCGCTGTTCAAGGATCGGCTGCACCTCGCTACGATACGAGAATCCCGCTGGCGGCATGGCCGGCACATCGAAGCGCGCCGGGTCCGGTGCGCCATAGTCCTCGTTGAGCGTGTGCCGGGTAATCGCGGCGCAGCCGCTGAGCACGACGATGAGCAGGAGCAGTGCTTGCCTGTTGATGATCATGAGCATTTTCCACAGTTATTGCGCCGCGCTGGCGAGTGCGCGCCGGTTGCCGACACCGGCAAAGCCTGAAGCATACCCACTCTGAGGCTCGCTGCGCCAGTCCCCGGGCCTGCCATCCCGGGGCCTCTTGTCTGCCAGACCATCGGCCCGGCCGCGCGGGCAGCGACCTGATCGGCACTTGCAGCACTGACCCACCCCTGCCGCATGTTGCGCGGCGGTGCGTGCGACGAGGACGAGTGCGACGAGGACGAGTGCGACGAGAGCGACGAGAGCGACGAGAGCGACGAGAGCGACGAGAGCGACGAATGCGACGACCAGGACGGGCGCGCGCGTTCTGCCGCCCGCACGTCATTGCGAGGAGGCGCAGCCGACGCGGCAATCCAGTTCCATCCTCTCACCATTTCCCGCCGCATTGACATCCTGACCACGCGAAAAACCAAACCTCTGGATTGCCGCGTCGGCTTCGCCTCCTCGCAATGACGGAGGGTGTGAGATGACGGAGGGTGGGAAATGCTTGCCGAAAGTCTCATCAAGAATGCGAGCTACACTAGCCGTCCGGGAAGGACGGCAGGCGGGCGGCGGTAGGGAACGCGTGCGCAAGTCTCCTGCCCCGACGAGCCTCGGATGATCGTCGCGTCGCTCGCCCGCGCAGCCCGTGCGCGAGGCTTCTTGCTCGCTGCGCAAGCCCGCGTGCTCGATGCGCAAGTCCCTTTGCTCTTCGGACAAGCCTTTGATTCGCGTTCGTCAGCCCGATGAGTGCTACAGCGAAGCTTTTTGCTCGATCGGCGCCTCGGCGAACTTTCCCGGCAAAGCTCCGGGCTTCGCGGGCAAGGCTCTGCGCTTCACCGGCAAGCTAAAAAGCCTTTCCCGCAAGCCTTTTTGCTCGGCGCGCAAAGCAAGAAGGCTTGCAAGGCGAGGCTTTGATCCTTGCGCGCGAAGTACAAAGCCTTGTGCGCAAGCTCGCGAAACTTGTACTTGCTGCCGTTTTTCATCTTGATCGAGCCGCGAAGCTTTGCAGGCAAGGCTTTTTGCTTTGCGGCCAAGCCTTTGTGGCTTGCACAGTGAAGTTCAGAAGCTTGCGGCCAGGCATCGGAAGCTTGCCGTCGCAGTTCGGAGCCTTGCGCCTGAAACTCCGAGCCTTGCGCGCCGAGCGCGACGCCTGTCGCGGCGCTCAGGCAGTGGCGACCGGACTCGCTTGACGCTTGCGGCTGTAGCGAGCAGCCATCGCTTCCTTCAAGGCATCGAGCCCGGCGCCCTTGCCGAAGACCTTGGCCAGGGCATAACCCTCGAGCGCCGCCGTCAGGATGTCGCTACCGAGCGCCATTTCGGTGTCGTCGGCCTTGCTCACCAGCTGCCTCAGGTTGGCGAGATGCGGGCGCAAAAGATCGAGGTTGTGGAGATCGCGCTCGGCTTCGGCGAGATCGAGTTCCGGCGGGATGATCTGCTTGTTCTGCGCCAGGACGATCAGCGTCTGTCGGCAAAAGGCTTCCGACTTGTCGCCCATCTTGGTCAGGCTGCGCCGCTGGTCGACCGAGAGTTCGATCAGGCCGCCGAGTTTCTCCTGCAGGGTAGCGATCGCGGCGGCAATCGCCGCCAGGTCGTCGGGGCTGATATTCAGCGTTACGAGGTTTTGGCTCATGAGTATTTTCTCCTTGATAAAACGAGAAAAAGCAACGGCGCGCCGGCAGTGTCCCGCGCTCCGAGCAGGGCCGTCAATAGGCTGTGGTCGGCTGCGCCGCGGCGCGGCCCTTCGGACGTGCTGTGCAACGCGGCACAGCGCCGCGTCGTGCCTCGAATCGGTCGATCCTCATTTGGCCGGCCGCCCTAGCGAATGGAGTAGCCAAGTGCCAGCGTCTGGCTCCAACGATTCCAAATTGACCCGGCCAGACGGCCGCCCGTCACCCCCGATTGCTTGTCGATGACCGCTTTGTAGTACGATCGCTGGGCGGCGTCTTTCGGCCAGGAAGAGACGGTGGAGAAGGCTGCCGAAAGCCGTCATTGAAGGGGTCTGGGTGTAGGCTATCGACCTATCCTGCAAAGGCCGCTTTCCACGATTATTTTGTACCGCAAAGAGACAGCAAACGAAGGGCGTGGACCCTGCTGGCGTGAGGCGTGCATACGTTCCGAGCGAGGCCGAGATAGGGAGCAGCTGCGATGTTGCGCAGCAATACTGTCGCCCTAAAAGTTGGAACTTTCGAGTCACCAAATCTATGAAAAAGTTTATTCTTATCGCAATTCTTGCCACTATCGGTTGGCAGGGCTACGCAAAATATCAAAGCCAACCCGTCGCTTTGGCTAGCGCCCAGAGCTCGGCCGAACCCGCACGTCCCCGTAGTTCCGCTTCAGAAATAATCCCTTCGAAGCAATTCAAGTGCGACGGCCGAACATACTGCTCCCAAATGACATCCTGCTAAGAAGCGACTTTCTTCTTGCAAAATTGCCCTGGGGTCAAGATGGATGGAAACAACGGCGGCATTCCCTGCGAGAAGCAATGGTGCAAATAATCAAAGTCGTAATGCCCCCAGCGCATCGGGCCGATAGTTCCAGACGGGCAGGTCTTGACTTTTGCCCAAGGCACGAGGAAAGACCTGACCCCAAAAATGGGCGATTTTCACTTTAGTCACCCGAGGCTCCATGCCTGTCTTCATCTCACACAAACGCGAGGACACCGAAATGTGCCTGCGAATCGCTCAATACTTGAAACAACGAGAGATCGTGGTGTACTTGGACGCACTCGACGCGGGGCTTCAGACAACCGATGACATCACGGCGCGCCTGATGGACTGCATAAATCGAAGTACTCATCTTCTCAGCGTCGTGTCCTCATATACCGCAGCAAGCTGGTGGGTGCCCTTCGAGATCGGTGTGGCGTCCATGAGCAATCGAAGAATCACGACATTCGAATTGGAAAGAGTTTTGCTTCCTGACTTCTTGTCCAAGTGGCCGATCCTTAAGTCGGGAGATGACTTAAAAGACTTTGCTGACGTTTACAAACTAGATGTGCCTACGAAGGCCGAGGCCCGAAGTAGCGTAGGAACGGCAGCCGACGCTAATCGCTTCCACGGGGCACTGAAGAACGTCCTAAGAGAGCAGCATGCTGCGAGGAGTGCCTAACTCCGGCATTGGGAATATTCATGCCACGCACGGGGCGGGGTCGGATCTTGACTTCTGCCCAAGGCACGGCAAAAGACCTGACCCCAAAAGCCGCATGACTGGAATATTCATGCCACGCACGGGGCGGGGTCGGATCTTGACTTCTGCCCAAGGCACGGCAAAAGACCTGACCCCAAAAGCCGCATGACTCCAAAACCCGCGCATTCGGTCCCATCGCTAGCGAGTCATGGAGTCCTAGACTCAAGGGCTCATTTCGTTGCAAAGCAATAAAATAGTCCGTCGCCACCCGTGGGACGCACTTTCTCCTGACTACAGCCAAGCGTCGGGTGCGCCGAATTCCAGGAAGTGGCCCAAGAGGCATCGAGGGGACCGACACGGTCGAAATGACCGGTCATCGCGGCGCCATTGGGTCCGCTGTTGGTCCAGTTGCTGCAGGTCATGTCGGGAAATGGGGCGCCCGGAAAGGCCGTTCCGTCAGGTCGCGAACCGGTCAGCATGTCGTGCTTGTTGGGTTTCTCCGTGCCACTATTTACGGCTTGTCCCTTTTCGTCCAGTGCTGTCAGCTTCGTCAGCTGGCTGTTCGCCGAGTGCAAGTCGTCGACACTGCGCGCAATCACCTCGCCCTTGGCATTCTGCCAGGGGCCTGCACCGATTCTGTCGCGCGCATTCACGAAGTTCGTATCGGTCAACTTCGCTGCCTGGGTGCTCAGGTAGGCATGCCAGGTGCGATCACCCGCACCGGCCGCCCGCGCCAGCGATTGGCAGTGCTGGTCGGCTCCGTCCAGCCCACCCAGATCGCCGCCTTTGCCAGAGCCGACACTGGTCACAAAGAACGTCATGTCCTTGGGACCCGGCTGCATGCTTGCGCACCCGGCCACGCTGATCGCGCCGGCCGCAGCCAGCCCCGCCATTCTCATCATGTGTTGCATCCCGCCCTCCTTTTGGTTCCAGCCAGTTTGATGGAAAGAGACGACCGTGCTCCGCTCAACGGCTTCGGCGACGAACCTCTCCTCCAGCTTGAGTTTGTGGCGTGGTGATCATGCGCCGAAGCGAACTGCAGAGCAAGCCAGTGCCAGTGCCAGTGCAATGAAAAACGCCCGGACCAGTATACTGGCGCCGGGAACCGTCCGATGCCACTTTTCACCCTGATCAAGCGACCGCTCTGATCGCTCGCTCCTTGCCTCTGCGAATCATGCCCGACATAAAACACTTCTTCCTGCTTTTTATTTTCGCCACGGGTCTGTGCCTGGCGGCAAGCCCCAAGCCACTCGCCGTTACGGCGAATAGCTCGTCGACAGCGCTACCCTCGCTATCCGTGACAACAGGGGTTCTCGAAGCCAAGATCAAGGAGGTCGAGACAGCGACCGACGTGCAGGCAGAGGTCAAGACCCGGCTGGTCGAGCTCTACCGGCAAGCGGTGAGCAAAATGGAAGAGGTGAGCGCCAACACGGCGCGGGCCAGCGCCTTCGAGGAAGCGACCCGAACAGCCCCCGTGCAGACGCAGGAGATCCGTGAACAGATCGCGGTCACCCGGCAGAGTGACCCGAAGGAAGCGCTGACGCTCGGCCTCGACGCGCCACTTGAGGAGATCGAGCAGCAACTTGCCAAGGAGCAGGCGGACCTGGCGGCGATGGAAGCCCGTCGTGCTGACTTCGAGAGGCTGCTGTCCTATCAACGGAATCGGCCCGTGACGATCAGCCAGCGTCTCGCCGAAGCCAGGCAGGAACAGGAGGAAATCATCGCCACGCTGGGCGTCCACTCTGCTGCCGACGAAGGACCGGTGCTCAGTCAGGCGCGACGCTGGGTTCTGGAAACGCGCTATGTGGCGCTGAGCACCGAGATCAGTATGCTCGACCAGGAGCTGCTCAGCCAGCGCGCGCGCGTCGGCCTGCTCGAAGCCAAGCTGGAGCAGGAGTCGGCCAGTGTCGACCGGATCGGTGCGCAGATCAAACTGTCGAGCGAACTGGTCAACCGCAAGCGCCAGCAGGCTGCGGAAGAGGCGCGGCGTGAAGCCGAGGAAGCGCAGCGCGAGGCGCTGGGTTCCCTGCCGGTGATCGTGGATTTGACCAGGCAGAATGCAGAAATCACCGAAGATCTGCACGCCATGGCTGTCCGGCTCGAGACCCTGGACCGCGAACAGGCGCAGGCCGAGCAGCTTGCGGCACGCATTGCGGCGGGTTTCAAGGATGCCAAGAGCACCCTGGATGCCGGCGGCCTGAGCGAGGGGCTGGGCCAGGTCCTGATCAGGCAGCGAAAATTTCTGCCCGACTTCCAGATTTATTCGCGCAAAGCGCGCGCGCGCAAGCACGAGATCGCCGAAGTGGGCGTGCGGCGCCTGCGCCATGGCGCCGAAGCACGACAGATCGCCGATATCGAGCAAGCCGTCGACGCGCTCGAAGCGCAACTGGAGGTCGAGAAGACGCCCCTGTTGCGTTACCAACTCCATGCACTGGTGGCCAAGCGCAGCGCCCTGCTGGAAAAGGCCTTGCAGGACGATGAGTTCTTCCTCGGTCAGCTGCATGAGCTTGACCTTGCCGAGGCGAAGCTGCTCGAGGTCAGCCACGCCTATGACGACTTCCTGAACGAGCATCTGTTCTGGCTGCGCACCAGCGAGCGCACACGGCTGGAAGATGTCAGGCAGCTGCCGGAGCACTTCCGGGAGTTGCTCGCGCCAGCGATCTGGGTGCCCATGGGAGCCGTATTCCTGGATCAGGTCAGCGGCTCGCCAGTCTTCGTTCTTGCCCTGCTGGCGGTCTTCGCCCTGTTGTGGAAACGCCGCGCACTGATCGCCGCGATCGAGGAAATCGCCGGGCGACTCGGCAAACCGTCCACTGACCGCTTCAGCCATACCTTGCGCACCATACTGCTGAGTTTGCTGGCAGCAGCCCCCGCGCCGCTGCTCCTGGGGGCCGTGGGCTGGCAGTTGCTGGTCGCCGAGCAGGGCGCTGACCAGTCGCATGCCGTGGGCGCGGTCCTCGTGCGCCTGGCCGTGCATTTCTATTTCCTGCGCGCCTTGTCGATGCTGTGCATTCCCGGTGGACTGGCCGATGCGCATTTTCGCTGGCCAAAATCCGCGACGCGCTTGCTGAAGATCGAGCTCGACCGGCTGACCTGGATCTATGTGCCGGCGGCCCTGATCGTCATGCTGGCCATGGCCTTGCACCCCAGCGAGAGCGGCAATACCGTCGCCCGACTCAGCTATCTGGCGTTCGCTGCCGCACTCGTCCGCTTTCTCTATCGGGTGTTTCACCCCAGAAAAGGCGTGCTGGCACACTTGCGGAGCGATGATCGCGCGGAAATGCTGTTTCTTGCCTATCCGCTCTGCTTCCCGCTGCTCTTGCTGGCACCCGTGCTGACTGCCGTGTCGGCGCTTGGCGGCTATGTCTATTCTGCGGCTACCGAGTCAAACCTTTTTTTGTACACGCTGTGGACCATCCTCGGTCTGGTGCTGCTGCACGCGCTGGCCCTGCGCTGGCTCTTGCTTGCGCAGCGGCGTCTGGCCTACGCGGCGGCTCGCGAACGTCAACGGGCGGCGCTTGCCGCCAGGCAGAGCGCTGACTCGCAAAGCGACGATGAAGGGCGCGGCGCCGCGCAATTCGAGGAGCCCGAAGTGGACCTGGCGGCATTGAGTGAAGCCAGCCGCGAACTCCTCAAAGTCACCATCATCAGCGCCGCACTGGTCGCCCTGTATCTGATCTGGTCGCCCCTGCTGCCGGCGCTGCGCATCTTCGACGACGTCACGCTGTGGTACCAGACGGTAACGGTTGACGGTGCGGACAAGCGCCTGCCGATTACCGTCGGCGATCTCGGCCTGGCGCTCCTTTACGGCATCGGCAGCATGGTGCTGGTCAAGCGCCTGCCGGCCGTTCTCGAGATCATTCTTCTGCAGCGCTTCGAGATGTCATCGGGAAGCCGCTACACGGTGACCACGATCAGCAGCTATGCAATCATCGCTGTCGGCCTTCTGCTGGTCCTGAATACCCTCGGCGCGCAATGGTCGAAGTTGCAGTGGCTGGTCGCAGCGCTGAGCGTCGGCATCGGCTTTGGCCTGCAGGAAATCGTCGCCAACTTCATCAGCGGCCTGATTCTGCTCTTCGAGCGACCGATTCGGGTCGGCGACATCGTCACCGTCGGCGACACCGATGGCGTGGTCACCAAGATCCGCATTCGCGCCACCACCATCCGCAACTGGGACCGAAAGGAACTGGTAGTGCCGAACAAGGAGTTCATCACCGGTCGCCTGCTCAACTGGTCGTTGTCGGACTCGATCACCCGCGCCATCGTCGCCGTAGGGGTTGCTTACGGTAGCGACGTGGACCAGGCGATGGCGATCATGAAGGAGATCGCGGAGGAACAGGAGCATGTGCTCGACGATCCGGCGCCGGTACCGAGTTTCGAAGGCTTCGGCGACAATTCCCTGAACCTGAATCTGCGCGTCTACATCGACTCGATCGACTACCGCCTGTCCACCGTCACCGCCCTGCACCGGGCGATCAACCGCCGCTTCAACGAAGCCGGCATCGTCATCGCCTTCCCGCAGCGCGACCTGCATCTCGATACCAACGGGCCGCTGCGCGTCAGTATCGAGCCTCCCCGATGAAAAACATCTTCGCCGAACTGCCGCCAGGCGCATCGCCCGACGAGCAGTTTCTCGACCTGCTTGCCCGGCCGGGGCTGCGGATCGAACGTATCGTCTCGACCGGCCAGGCCAGCGCGCCGGGTTTCTGGTACGAACAGGCGCAGGGTGAGTGGATCCTGCTGCTGCAAGGGGAGGCGCTGTTGCGTTTCGCGGACCAGCCGCTGGCGCAGCAGCTCAAGGCGGGGGATTACGTCGACATCGCGCCCTTGCGGCGGCATCGGGTTGAATGGACGCTGCCGGGACGCGAGACGATCTGGCTGGCGGTCCACTACGAAGCGGCTGCCCTCCCCGGCTGATCGCATCCGGGACGCCTGTTCCTGATCGCTGGCCGCGCTGGTCGCGGCGGCGACCGGAATCAGCGCTTGCGCGAGCGAGTGCCAGCCGGCACGGCGCTGACGGCCGAGCGTACCGGCGCACGCGGGGCCGTTTTCGCCGCGGCCGACGCCGGCGGCGGGCGCCGCGTGCCGGTGCCCGGCGGCTGAAAGCTCGGAATCAGCTGCTGGTGGCCGTTGCCGATCAGGTCGGCGCGCCCCATCTGCTTGAGCGCTTCGCGCAGCAAGGGCCAGTTGTTGGCGTCGTGATAGCGCAGAAAAGCTTTGTGCAGGCGGCGCTGGCGTGCGTTGCGAACGGTTTCGACGGTCGCCGATGCCCGGCCCACTTTGGCCAGCGGGTTCTTCTCGCTGTGGTACATTGCCGTGGCAATGGCCATCGGCGTCGGCAGGAAAGTCTGCACCTGGTCGAGACGAAACTTGTTGCGCTTCAGCCACAGCGCCAGGTTCAGCATGTCGCGGTCGGTGGTGCCCGGATGCGCGGCGATGAAGTACGGAATCAGGTATTGCTGCTTTCCGGCCTCTTTGGAGAATTTCTCGAACATCGCCTTGAACTGCTCGTAGGAGCCCATGCCCGGCTTCATCATGTGCGCCAGCGGCCCGTCTTCGGTGTGCTCGGGCGCGATCTTGAGATAGCCGCCGACGTGATGGCTGACCAGTTCCTTGACGTACTGCGGATCGCGCACGGCGAGGTCGTAGCGCAGACCCGAACTGATCAGCACTTTCTTGACCCCCGGAATGGCCCGCGCCTTGCGGTAGAGATTCACCAGCGGCGTGTGATCGGTGTTCAGGTTTTCACAGATGCCGGGAAAGACGCAGGACAGGCGGCGACACGAGGACTCGATCTTCGCGTCCTTGCACGCCAGGCGGTACATATTGGCAGTGGGTCCGCCAAGGTCGGAAATGATGCCCGTAAAGCCGGGCGTCTTGTCGCGAATCTCCTCGATCTCGTGCAGGATCGACTGCTCGGAGCGGCTCTGGATGATGCGCCCCTCATGCTCGGTGATCGAGCAGAAAGTGCAGCCACCGAAGCAGCCGCGCATGATGTTGATCGAGAAGCGAATCATCTCGAAAGCCGGAATCTTCGCATCGCCGTACGAAGGGTGCGGCCGGCGCTGGAAAGGCGAGGCGAAGACGCCATCCATTTCCGGCGTGCTCAGCGGAATCGGCGGCGGATTGAGCCACAGGTCGCGCTCCCCATGGCCCTGAATCAGCGCCCGCGCATTGCCGGGATTCGATTCGACGTGGAAAGTCCGCGAGGCGTGCGCATAGAGCACCGGATCGGCGACCACCTGCTCGTACGACGGCAGGCGGATGGCGGTGCGTGTGCGCTCGAGCCTGGGCATGCGCTGATGCAACTGGAACTGCATCCTGATCACCTGCGTGCGCGGCTGTCCGGCGGCGCCAGCCGAATCGGCAGCGCCCACCGGGTTTGCTGAGGCTGCGGAGTTTTCTGATTTCGATGCGCACAGCGCCTCCTTGCCGCTTTCCGGAGTCATCGCGTAGGGGTCGGGATGGCGGATCAGAGTCCCCGGGGTATCGACTTCGCGGGAATCGATTTCGGCCCAGTCGCTGCCCGGCAACCAGCCGCGCGGGGCCATGAAGGCGGTACCGCGCAGGTCGCGGATGTCGGCGATCTTCTCGCCGGCCGCCAGACGATGCGCCAGCTCGACGATGGCCCGTTCGGCGCTGCCGAAGATCAGCAGATCGGCTTTCGAATCCGGCAGCACGGAGCGGCGCACCTTGTCCGACCAGTAATCGTAGTGCGCGATGCGGCGCAGGCTGGCTTCGATCGAGCCGATCACCACGTTGGCGCCCGGAAAGGCCTCGCGACAGCGTTGCGCGTAGACCACGACCGCGTGATCCGGGCGCCGGTGCGGCTCGGCGTTGGCCGTGTAGGCGTCGTCGGAGCGCGGCTTGCGATCGGCGGTGTAGCGATTGACCATCGAATCCATGTTCCCGGCAGTAACGCCGAAAAACAGATTCGGCCTGCCGAGTACCTGGAAAGCCTTGGCCGACAGCCAGTCGGGCTGGCTGATGATGCCGACGCGAAAACCCTGCGCTTCGAGCAGGCGCCCGATCAGCGCCATGCCGAAGCTCGGGTGGTCGATGTAGGCGTCGCCGGTGACCAGAATGATGTCGCAGGAGTCCCAGCCGAGTTCATCCATTTCCGCCCGCGACATCGGCAGGAAGGGCGCGCTGCCGAAACGGCTGGCCCAGAATTTCCGGTAGGCGAAGAGATTGCGGGGTGCGCTGCGCGTGGTGTCGATGCTGACAGTGTTCATGGGCTGGCGATTCTACAGCAAGGATCCCGGTCGACCCTTGTATTGCTGCACTGCAGCTTGCTATCCGGCGAATCTGCCGCTAGCTTGAAGGCGAAGGTTTATATCGTATACGATATTCGGAGGTTTCCTCATTGACCATTCCGTCGGCGTTTGAACAGATCGCTGCCCAAAAGATCCCCCGCCTCAGCGCGTCGGACCATGTGGCACAGATGCTCAAGAAAGCGATCGTCGATGGTGTGCTGCCGGCGGGCGAACTGCTCCGCCAGGACGAAATCGCCAGCCACTTTCACGTCAGCAAGATCCCCGTCCGCGAAGCATTGAAGCACCTCGAGGCCAAAGGCCTGGTGACTTTCCTGCCCAACCGGGGCGCCGTGGTCGCCTCGCTGTCGGCCGCCGAGATCGGCGAATACATGGAAATCCGGGCCATGCTCGAAGCGCGCGCGGCCCGCCTGTCGGCGCCGCTTATCAACGAGCAGGCCATCGCCAGCGCTCGTCAGCATCTTGCTGCTTTTGCGCTGGCCACCGACGCCGGCCGCTGGGGCGAGTTGAACTGGCTATTCCACTCGACGCTGTACGCCGCAGCCGAACGCCCGATCCTGCTGGCCGAAATACGATCGCTGTACAACAAGGTCGAGCGCTACGTGCGCGCACTGTTGTCGATCACCACCGAACTGCCCAAGACCCTGCACGAACACGCCGAGATTCTCGACGCGTTCGTCCGCCGGGACCCGGACGCGGCGGCAGAACTCACGCGGGCACATGTGCTCGACGCGGGTGCGTCACTTGTCCATTACCTGAATTACCACCGTAGCAAAGGAGGAAACAAATGAAGAAATCGATCCTGATGGCCAGCTTCAGTCTGCTGGCCCTCGCCGGCGGCAGCGCTTACGCCGATATTCTGGTGGCCATCGCCGGCCCGATGACCGGTCAATACGCGTCGGCGGGTGACCAGATCCGCAAGGGCGCCGAGATGGCCATCGCCGACATCAACGCCAAAGGCGGCGTCCTTGGCCAGAAGCTGCAACTGGAAATCGGCGACGACGCCTGCGATCCGAAACAGGCCGTTTCAGTGGCCAATACGATGGTCAACAAGCAGATCGTCTTCATGCACGGGCACTGGTGTTCGAGCTCGACGATCCCGGCCTCCGACGTCTACAACGAGTCGCAGATTCCGATGGCCACGGTGTCGACCAACCCGCAGGTCACCGAGCGCGGCTTGAAGAACATTTTCCGGATCATGGGCCGCGATGACCAGCAAGGCCTGGTCGCCGGCACTTTCCTGGCCGAGCACTTCAAGGGCCAGAAAATCGCCGTGGTCGATGACAAGAGCGCTTACGGCAAGGGCCTCGCCGATGAGATTGCCAAGGCGATGGAAGCGAAAGGCGTCAAGCCAGCACTGCGTGAATCGATCACCGCCGGCGAAAAAGACTATTCGGGTCTGGTCAGCAAGCTCAAGTCGGCTGGCGTTGAGGTGATGGCTTTCGGTGGCTACCACACGGAAGTCGCGCTGATCCTGCGCCAGGCACAGCAGGCAGGCCTGAAACTGATGGTGATGGGTGGCGACACGATGACCAACTCCGAACTGGTGACCGCTGCCGGCCCGGCCGCCGACAACGTGTTCTTCACCTTCGCGCCGGATCCGCGCAAGAATCCCTCTGCCGCCGCCGTCGTCAAGAAGTTTCGTGACGCCAAGGTCGAGCCCGAGGGCTACGTGATGTACGCCTATGCGGCCATGCAGTTGTTCGCCGAAGCCGCGGACAAGGCCAAGAGCACCAAGTACAAGGACCTCGAGAAGGCGATGCGTTCAGGCAGCTTCGACACGGTGATCGGCACACTGAGCTTCGACGCCAAGGGCGACAACAAGCTGCCCGGCTTCATGGTCTATCAGTGGCAAGGTGGCAAGTACGATTACGTGAAGAAGTAAGCAGCGACGTGGTGCCGGTGGCTCGGTCAGCCGGCACCACGGACCGAGAACGACGCGCGGCGTCCACCCCGAGGGTGGACATTTCCATAAGGCAAGGCGGCACCGACGCAGGGTGCCAAATCGCATGAACTCGCATGAACTCGCATAAACTCGCATCAACCGGGAGAGAGCATGAGCGTGGCCACACCGCAAGCACTACGGCAGCGTTTACGTGACTATCATCGCATTGACGAGGAAACTCTCGTCGAGGAGCTGATCGCCAAGGCACGCTTCACCCATTCCGAACAGCAGGGCATCCGCCAACGCGCGACGCCGCTGGTGCAGACGGTTCGCGACCAACGCTTGAAAAGCGGCGGCATCGATGCCTTCCTGACCACCTACGACCTTTCGTCGCGCGAGGGGGTGGTGCTGATGTGCCTCGCCGAAGCGCTGCTGCGCATTCCCGACGCAGATACCGTCGATCGCCTGATTCGCGACAAGATCGGCAGCACCGAGTGGCAGAAACGACTCGGCGCCTCGCACAGCACTTTCGTCAATGCCGGCACCTGGGCCTTGATGCTTACCGGCCAGATCGTCAATCTCGACACGGCGCAGCGCAACGTCAGCGGCATTCTCAAGCGCCTGGTTTCGCGCACCGGCGAACCCGTGATCCGCCAGGCGGTGACCACCGCGATGCGCATTCTCGGCAAGCAGTTCGTCATGGGGCGAAATATTTACGAGGCACTGGAGCGCGCACGCGCGGCTGAAAAAGCCGGCTACCGGCACTCCTACGACATGCTCGGCGAAGCCGCCCGCACCAGCGCCGACGCGCTGCGCTATTTCGATTCCTACAGCAAGGCCATCGCCGCCATCGGCGACGCGGCCAGCGGCCGGCCGCCGTTCATTGCGCCGTCGATCTCGATCAAGCTCTCGGCCTTGCACCCGCGCTACGAGGTCGCCAGCGAGGACCGTGTGCGCCGCGAACTGCTGCCGGCCATCAAGGCGCTGGCGGTCAGGGCCAAGGCCAGGAACATCGGCCTGACCATCGACGCCGAGGAAGCCGAGCGCCTGGAACTGTCGATGGGCTTGATCGAAGCGCTCGCCACCGATCACGAACTGGTCGGCTGGAACGGCCTCGGCCTGGCCATCCAGGCCTATCAGAAACGCGCCCTGCCCCTGCTCGACTGGCTTGCCGACGTCGCCCATCGTGGTCAGCGGCGCTTGCTGGTGCGCCTCTGCAAAGGCGCTTACTGGGACGCCGAGATCAAGATCGCGCAGGAACGTGGGCATAGCGATTACCCGGTGTTTACCCGCAAGGTGACCAGTGACGTCTCCTACCTGGCCTGTGCCAGGCGCTTGTTCGCCGATCCTCAGGCTTTCTACCCGGCATTCGCGACGCACAACGCGCACACCCTCGCCGCCGTCGCCGAAATTGCGATCAGCGCCGGCGGCAGCGACGAGTGGGAATACCAGCGCCTGCACGGCATGGGCGAAGAGCTCTACGACCAGATCGTCGGGGCCAGGAAATGGAACCAGGCTTGTCGCGTTTACGCGCCGGTCGGCAGCCATGAAGACCTGCTCGCCTACCTGGTTCGTCGCCTGCTCGAGAATGGCGCCAACTCCTCCTTCGTCAATCGCATCGCCGACGCCGAACTGCCGATCGACGCGCTGATTACCGACCCGGTCGAAAGACTGGCTGCGCTGGCGGTCAAACGCCAGCCGCGCATCCCGCTGCCACGTGACCTTTTCGGTGCCGAACGCGCCAACAGTGAAGGACCGGACATGAACGACAAAGCCGCACTACAAGACCTGCACCAGGCCATCAAGCAAAGCCGGACGGTCAACTACCTCGCCGCGCCGCTGATTGGCGGCAAGCAGGGTGTTGGCGCCAGCAGCCGGCCAGTCTGTTCGCCGGCCAATCAGCGCGAAGTCGTCGGGCAGGTGATGGAGGCCAGCGTCGCCGACGTCACTGCCGCGCTGGCCGTCGCGCAGGCGGCTTTCCCGGCCTGGGAAGCGACGCCCGCCGCCACCCGTGCAGCCGCCCTCGAGCGTGCGGCCGACCTGATGCAGGAAGGCCTCCCGGAACTGGTCGCACTGATCGTTCGCGAAGGCGGCCGCATCCAGGTCGACGCCGTTTCCGAAGTCCGTGAAGCGATCGATTTCTGCCGCTACTACGCCGCCCAGGCCAGGGAAAAGTTCGCCGCGCCGATCGAGCTACCCGGACCGACCGGCGAGAGCAACAGCCTGTCGCTGCACGGCCGCGGAGTTTTCGTCTGCATCAGCCCGTGGAACTTCCCGCTGGCCATTTTCGTCGGCCAGGTCGCCGCGGCGCTGGCCGCCGGCAACACGGTGCTTGCCAAGCCCGCCGAGCAGACGCCGCTGGTCGCCGCGCTGGCCGTGCGCATGCTGCACAACGCCGGTATCCCGACCAATGCGCTCGCCTTCCTGCCCGGCGATGGCCGCGTCGGTGCGGCGATGGTCGCCGGCCGCGAATGCGCCGGCGTGGCCTTCACCGGCTCGACCGAGGTGGCGCGCAGCATCGCCCGCAGCCTGGCCGGCAAGGACGGCCCGCTGGTGCCGCTGATCGCCGAGACCGGCGGCCAGAACGCGCTGATCGCCGACTCATCGGCACTGCCCGAACAGATCGTCCGCGACGTCCTCGCCTCGGCTTTCAATTCGGCCGGTCAGCGCTGCTCGGCGCTGCGCGTGCTCTTCGTCCAGGCCGACATTGCCGACCGCGTCGGCACGATGCTCGCCGGCGCGATGCAGGAACTGCGTATCGGCGACCCGGCCGACCTGCGCACCGACGTCGGTCCGGTAATCGACGAAGCCGCGCGCAAGGTACTCGTCGCCCACGCCAGCTGGCTGGACAGTTTTGCCACCCCACTCCATACCTGCGCGCTCGACGAGCAGGCGACCGCCCACGGCAGCTTCTTCGCCCCACGCGCCTACGAAATCGACAGCCTGTCGCGCCTCGAACGCGAAGTTTTCGGGCCGATCCTGCACATCGTCCGCTGGCGCGGCGAGGATCTCGACAAAGTCTGCGACGCCATCGCCAGCACCGGCTACGGCCTGACCCTGGGCATCCACAGCCGCATCGAGAACACCATCCGCCGCATCACTGCCCGCCTGCATGTCGGCAACACCTACGTCAACCGCAACCTCATCGGAGCGGTGGTTGGCGTGCAGCCCTTCGGTGGTGAAGGACTGTCGGGCACCGGGCCGAAGGCCGGCGGCCCGCACTACCTTTACCGTTTCGCCAGCGAGCGCACGCTGTCGGTCGATACCACCGCGGCTGGCGGCAACGCCAGCTTGATGGCGCTGGACGCGGGTGATGACTGATTGGGCAGGTCGACTCTCCCTGATCGCTGATTCGCGACATTGCAGCCATCCCAGCTGCCGGCACAGCGCCTTCCAGGGGTGCTGGCATACGCATTCAGCACACTGATAACGCGATGCTGGAGCACGGGCGTGTCCCTCGAGGGTCGACTGTACGAATAAGCACCGGAGGTCAAATGAAGACTGCAGACTTGATAGCTGAAGCAATTTCCCTGCCAGTGGAAGAACGGGCTCTAGTCGTTGACTCCCTCTTGAAAAGCCTTAACCCGCCGAAGACGGATGTTGATGAGAAATGGGCGGCGGTCGCCAAGAGACGCTTGGCCGAACTGCGTACCGGGGACATCGAGGCCGTCCCGGGGGACGAGGTATTCCGCAAGATCTGGTCCAGATTTTCTGCGTGAAGTACGCATTTCATCCGGACGCCGAGGCTGAGTTCTTTCAGGCTATCGATTACTACGAGGAATGTGAGCCGGGTTTGGGCTACGACTTTGCAGTTGAAGTGCATTCGGCTATTGAACGTACGCTGGCGTTTCCAAAGGCATGGCCAGCTCTTACTGAAGACGTCAGAAGGTCTTTGACAAGACGATTCCCCTACGGAATCCTGTACGCGGAAGACGGCGAAACACTTTTTATCCTTGCAATCATGCATCTCCACCGGGACCCGGACTATTGGCAGCACAGGACCAAATAGCCGAAGGATGACCAGACCGCAGCAGCCCGGGCCAGCCCGGACTCAAAGCCACGCGCGTCAGCAGCTACCACACATGACGAGACCACAATAATCAGCGCATTTCGCGCCAGCAGCAAAGGAGGAAGGTGATGGCTCTTGCACTTCAGCAATTGATCAACGGCCTGACGCTTGGTGCCGTCTATGGCCTGATCGCCATCGGTTACACGATGGTCTACGGCATCATCGGGATGATCAACTTCGCGCACGGCGACATCTACATGGTCAGCGCCTTCATCGCCGTCACCGTGTTCACCCTGCTCGCCAGTTTCGCGATCAGTTCGGTGCCGCTGGCGCTGGTGCTGGTGCTGATCATCGCCGTCCTGTTTACCTCGGTCTATGGCTGGGCCGTCGAGCGCATCGCTTACCGCCCGCTGCGCGGGGCGACGCGGCTGGCGCCACTGATTTCGGCGATCGGCATGTCGATCTTCCTGCAGAACATGGTGCAGTTGACGCAGGGCGCGCGCGTCAAGCCGATCCCGCCGGTGCTGGTCGGCGGCATTGATCTGATGACCGTCGACGGCTTTACCGTTCGCCTGGCCTACACGCAGATTCTCATCGTCATCGTCACCGTCGCACTCATGGCCGGCTTCACTTACCTGATCACAAAAACCTCGTTCGGGCGACAGCAACGATCCTGCGAGCAGGATCGAACCATGACCGCCCTGCTCGGCATCAACGTCGACCGCACGATTTCGCTGACTTTCATGCTCGGTGCAGCGCTGGCGGCGGTGGCCGGAGTGATGGTCACCGTCTATTACGGGGTGGTCGACTTCTTCATCGGTTTCGTCGCCGGCATCAAGGCGTTCACGGCGGCCGTTCTCGGCGGCATCGGCTCGCTGCCGGGGGCGATGCTCGGCGGCCTGCTGATCGGCCTGATCGAAGCTTTCTGGGCCGCCTATCTGTCTGCCGAATACAAGGACGTGGCGACTTTCAGCATCCTGATCCTGGTCCTGATGTTCCGCCCTTCCGGCCTGCTCGGCCGTCCTGAAGTGGAGAAAGTCTGATGGCCGCTTTCGTTCTCGCCCCACACAGCCTCTCGCCCGCGACGCGTCTCAAGGACGCCGCCGCGGTGGCCTTCATTGCCCTGCTGCTGGGCATTCCGATGATCGGCCTGACCACCGTCGATAGCGGTGGCGCCTTGCAGATCGCCACGCGCTGGCCGACCCTGTTCATCTTCGTCGGCGTCGCTTTCGCCGGCCGGCTGGTTCTGCGTTACGGCATCGACCAGTTCAAGGCGCACCAACTGACGCGGGAGCGGTCGAGCGCTGCCACGGCCGCGGCCGTGCTGGCCGACAGCAGTGGACGCGCCGGCAGCCCGCTGCTCACCTGGGTCGCCTGGGCAGCCTTCGGCGTCGCACTGACCTTGCCGATGTTCTTTGCCGACAACCGTTACGTCGTCGATACCGCGACCACCGTGCTGATCTACGTCATGCTCGGTTGGGGCCTGAACGTCGTCGTCGGCCTGGCCGGTCTGCTCGACCTCGGTTACGTCGCCTTCTACGCCGTCGGTGCCTACACCTATGGCATTCTGGCGACGGAATTCGGCTGGGGCTTCTGGCAGGCTCTGCCGGTGGCCGGCGGCATGGCAGCGCTTTTCGGCGTCCTGCTCGGCTGGCCGACGCTGCGTCTGCGCGGCGACTATCTGGCCATCGTGACGCTCGGTTTCGGCGAGATCATCCGCGTCATCCTGGTGAACTGGACCGAACTCTCAGGCGGCCCGAACGGAATCGCCTCGATCCCGCGCCCGACCTTCTTCGGTCTTGAGCTCAAGCCGCCCGGCGACGATCCGACCTTTGCCTCGTTTTTCGGTATCGAGTATTCGCCAATCCAGCGCCTGATCTTTCTCTATTACCTGATCCTGGCGCTGGCGCTGCTCACCAACCTTTTCGTCTCGCGCATGCGCAAACTGCCCATCGGGCGCGCCTGGGAAGCGATCCGCGAAGACGAGATCGCCTGCAAGGCGATGGGCATCAACGCCCGCAACGTCAAGCTCTCGGCCTTTGCCATCGGGGCCATGCTCGGCGGTTTTGCCGGCGTTTTCTTCGCTGCCCGGATGGGCTTCATCTCGCCGGAATCCTTCACTTTCAGCGAATCGGCAATCATTCTGGCGATCGTCGTCCTCGGCGGCATGGGCAGCCAGCTGGGTGTCGTCCTGGCCTCCCTGGTGCTGGTCCTGCTGCCCGAGTTGGGACGTGATTTCGCCGAATACCGCATGCTGCTCTTCGGTGCGGCAATGGTCATGATCATGGTCTGGAGGCCGGGCGGCATCCTGTCGCACCGCGAACCGACGCTGCGTTACGTCGCCGACGGAGACGGCAAATGAGCGCCACCAACACCACTCCGCTGCTCAGCGTCGAGCGCCTGACCATGCGCTTCGGGGGTCTGCTGGCCATCGACGACATGTCGCTGGACGTCGCCGCGCGTCAGATCACCGGCGTCATCGGACCTAACGGCGCCGGCAAGACGACTTTCTTCAACTGCCTGACCGGCTTCTACAAGCCGACCGAAGGCAGTGTCCGCCTCAACCACCCAAAGCGCGGGCTGATGCGCCTCGAAACCCTGCCCAGCCACCAGGTGGCGCACAAGGCGCAGGTGGTGCGCACTTTTCAGAACATCCGCCTGTTCCCGAAGATGACCGTCCTCGAGAACCTGATGGTGGCCCAGCACAATGCGCTGCAGCATGCGTCGGGTTTCTCGCTGGCCGGACTCTTGGGCCTCGCCGGCTATCGGCGCGCCGAGGCGGCGGCGATGGAAAAGGCCATCGGCTGGCTGCAGCGGCTGGCGCTGATCGACAAGGCCAATACCGCGGCCGGCGACCTGCCCTACGGCATGCAGCGGCGCATCGAGATCGCCCGCGCTCTCTGTGTCGACCCGCTACTGCTCTGCCTCGACGAGCCGGCCGCCGGCCTCAATCCGCGCGAATCGGCCGAACTCAACGAACTGCTCAAGCACCTGGCAGCTGACGAAGGCATCGCCATCCTGCTCATCGAGCACGACATGAGTGTGGTGATGAACGTCTCGGACCATATCTGCGTGCTCAACTACGGGCGCAAGATCGCCGAAGGCACGCCAGCGCACATCCAGCAGGACGCGAACGTCATCAAGGCCTATCTGGGCGAGGACGATGCCGACGAACAACTGCACGCGGAGGCCAACTCATGATGCTGCAACTGTCGGGTGTCCATGCCCACTATGGAAGCATCCACGCCCTGCACGGCGTCGATGTGGCAGTGCAGGTCGGCGAGGTGGTGACCCTGATCGGCGCCAACGGCGCCGGCAAGTCGACGTTGATGATGTCCATCTTCGGCCAGCCGCGCGCCTCGGCCGGGCGCATCGTCTTCGACGGCGAAGATATCACCGCCCTGCCGACCCATGACATCGCCCGCCGCGGCATCGCCCTGGTGCCCGAAGGGCGGCGCATCTTCCCGCGCATGACGGTCCTCGAAAACCTGCAAATGGGCGCCGTTCTCGGCGAAGAGAGCAACTTCGCGGTCGACCTCAAGCGCATGTACACGCTTTTTCCGATTCTCGAAGAGCGTTGCACGCAGAGTGCCGGCACGCTTTCCGGCGGCGAACAGCAGATGCTGGCCATCGCCCGCGCGCTGATGAGCCGGCCGCAACTGCTGCTCCTCGACGAGCCTTCTCTGGGCCTGGCGCCACTGTATATCAAGAAGATTTTCCAGATCATTCGCGAGCTCAACCGCGAACACGGCATGACCATCCTGCTCGTCGAGCAAAACGCGCACCATGCCCTGCGCGTGGCGCATCGTGGCTACGTCCTGCAGCACGGCCAGATCATTCTCTCCGGTACGGGGAGCGAACTGCTGGCCAGTCCCGAAGTGCGCGCCGCCTATCTCGAAGGCGCCCAGACGGAGACCGCTGCCTAGCCGAGCGCTGGCCGCGGAAGAGTGGAAAAGAGCGAAGCCCCACCACGCTGGCTACCTTTTGTCGTCCTCGGCATCGGGCTGCTGGCGATTTCCTTCGGCGCCATTCTGGCGCGCCTGGCGCAAGGCCACGGCCTGCCGTCCCTGACCATCGCCACTCTGCGTCTTGGACTGGCGGCCTTGATCATCACTCCGCTAGCGCTCTGGCAATCGGGCCATGTGCTACGCGCGCTGAGCCTGCGCCAGGGCCTGCTGACCTGCGGCGCCGGTTTCTTCCTGGCGCTGCACTTCGCCACCTGGATCACCTCGCTCGAATACACCTCGGTAGCCAGCAGCACGGCGCTGGTGACCACCAATCTGCTCTGGGTTGGCATCGCTTCGTTTTTTCTCTTCGGGGAAAAGCCGGGCGCCGTGATGGCCCTGGGCATCGTCATCTCGCTTTCCGGCAGCCTGCTGATCTTCTGGAGCGATAGCCAGAGCAGCGTGGCCGGCAGTGACCCGCTGCTCGGCAACTTCCTGGCCATCGTCGGCAGCTGGTGTTTTTCCGCCTACCTGCTGATCGGGCGACGCCTGCGCGCCAATCTGCCGCTACCGGCCTACGTCTGGCTGGCCTATGGCAGCGCCTCGCTGTTTCTGCTCTTCGCCTGCCAGTTGAGCGGCACGCCGCTCACCGGCTATTCCGGCGCCGCCTACCTGATCGCTCTGGGAATGGCGCTCGGCCCGCAGTTGCTCGGGCACACTTCGTACAACTGGTCGCTGAAACACGTCTCCGCGACTTTCATCGCCGTGGTCACGCTCGGCGAACCGGTCGGCAGCGCAGCGCTGGCCTGGATATTCTTCGCCGAGTCGTTTGCGCTGTTACAGGGGATTGGCTTTGTGCTGCTGCTCTTCGGGATTTATCTGGCGGCGCGTGGCGAAGGCCGTTGAGCTTCTCCCGCGAGGGGAGACGGAAGTTTCGTGAGTCGCGTGCGCGACTTTCACATTAACGGTCATGACTCGTGGAAACACCCCACATTATGAAAGTCATGACCGTTTCCCCTCTTCCCCTGACCCTTCTCCCGCAAGGGGAGACGGGAGTTTCGTGAGTCGCTTGCGCGACTTTCACATTAACCCGCCTCACCAAGGGCGCTGGCTCATTACGCCTTGGCCGAATACTTGCGCGCAGGCGCAGGCCGGGGTCAGTTGTCGTAAGCCATTCATAAGTTGTCGTAAGCCATTCATAGATTGTACAAACCGTCTTCAAAGTTGCGATCTGAGCTCCACTTTTCGAGCCACGCTTTCTTGGGCAGGCTCGGTAAACATGATTTTTTACAATCTTGGGGCTTGCGTTGTTGTAGGATTCGCTTCTATCTATCGCCGCTTTGTGCATGTGCCTGACAGGACATGGTCGTGTTTCGAGTGGAATCTTCACCGGCCGGCCCTACCTTGGTGCCATGCACAAATAGCTCATGGCGATACAGACCCAGACCCCAAAAGTCGCCCGAAAGACACGGCAAGCCTCCCCAAGTTATTCACCGCGTAGCCGTGCTTATCTTTATCAGCAGAGGAGCAAGAAATGGCAAGAACATTTGGTGCAAGAAACGTCCCGAAAGTAAGCACGGACAAAGCTGATTACACGCCAGGTTCAACCGCGCTCCTCACGGCTGAAGGATTTGCACGCGGTGCGACTGTCGAATT
>Ga0209573_1000527_pt1 | contig 79351 bp, 92 predicted proteins | sample TNRBio252014_DNA_FD_185870 | JGI IMG/M metagenome (GOLD analysis project Ga0209573, IMG submission 185870) | Wastewater treatment Type I Accumulibacter community from EBPR Bioreactor in Madison, WI, USA - TNR Reactor_6/25/2014_ DNA (SPAdes)... | ecosystem: Engineered > Bioreactor > EBPR >... | reverse complement strand
CCCGGCGACAACATCCAGATGCGCATCAGCCTGATTGCCCCGATTGCCATGGATGAAGGCCTGCGCTTCGCTATCCGCGAGGGCGGCCGCACCGTCGGCGCCGGCGTCGTCGCTAAAATTATTGAGTGAGCGCCATGACGACTACCAGCCAGCGTATCCGTATTCGTCTGAAAGCCTTCGATCACCGGTTGATCGATCAGTCAGCGCGCGAAATCGTCGAAACCGCCAAGCGCACTGGCGCTCAAGTGCGTGGCCCCATTCCACTGCCGACTAAGATGGAGCGCTTTACCGTGCTAGTTTCACCGCATGTCAATAAGGATGCGCGCGATCAATACGAGTTGCGCACCCACAAGCGGCTGATGGATATCGTCGACCCGACGGACAAAACAGTCGATGCGTTGATGAAGCTGGATCTCGCTGCCGGCGTGGATGTGCAAATTAAGCTGAACTAGGGGCTGATCGCCGAGTGATGAGGGGCAGCCTTCCCTTCCTCTGACTCGAAGCCGCCGTACTGCTGAGGTTATTAAAATGGCATTAGGACTCGTCGGCCGCAAGGCCGGTATGACTCGTTTGTTTACGGAGGATGGTGTTTCCATCCCCGTCACCTTGATTGAGGTTGAACCCAACCGCGTCACCCAGGTGAAAACCGAGGCCACGGACGGTTATCGCGCTTTACAGGTGACCGTGGGCGTGCGGCGGGCCAGTCGCGTGACTAAGCCGATGGCGGGTCATTTCGCCAAGGCGGGGGTAGAGCCAGGGCGTGGCTTGTGGGAATTCCGCTTGGCCGACGGTGAAGGTGCCGACATTGCAGTCGGTGCTGAACTCAAGGCCGATCTATTTGCCGCTGGGCAAAAAGTAGATGTCACTGGCACCAGCATCGGTAAAGGGTTTGCCGGCGCGATCAAGCGCCACCACTTCCGCAGCCAGCGCGCCAGTCACGGTAATTCGCTGTCGCATCGCGCCCCCGGCTCCATCGGGCAAAACCAAAGCCCTGGCCGCGTGTTCAAGGGTAAAAAGATGGCGGGCCATCTGGGCGCGGTGCGGCGTTGCACCCAAAACCTGGAGGTGGTGCGCGTGGACGCCGAGCGCAACCTGTTGGCGATCAAAGGCGCAGTGCCCGGCCCCAAAGGTGGGGATGTCATGATTAAACCCGCCATCAAAACGCGCCGGTGACAGGAGACGACATGGAATTACAGATAAAAAGCGCGAGCGGTGCGGCCTCCGGCCCGATCGCCCTCGCCGATGAAATTTTCGCCAAGCCGTTTAATGAGGCGTTGGTGCATCAGGTGGTGGTCGCCTATCTGGCAGGCGGACGGGCCGGCACCCGCGCTCAAAAGAATCGCGCGGAAGTGCGGGGCGGTGGTGCCAAGCCCTGGCGGCAAAAGGGTACGGGGCGCGCGCGCGCCGGTTCCAGCCGCAGCCCGATCTGGCGCGGCGGCGGTGTGACCTTTGCGGCGCGGCCGCAGGATCACTCGCAAAAGGTCAATCGCAAAATGTATCGGGCTGCGATGCGCGCTATTTTCTCCGAGCTGGCGCGGCAGGATCGCTTACTGGTCGTGGATACCTTGGAATTGCCAGAGATTAAAACCAAGGCGATGGTCACCCGATTGGCGGCGCTGGGCTTAGCGGAGCAGCGGCGCGTGCTGCTCGTGGCTGAAGATGTGGATATGAATCTATATCTGTCGGCGCGTAATCTGCCTGGCGTAGCGGTGAGCGATGTGCATGGTCTGGATCCGGTCAGCCTGGTGGGGGCGGATGCGGTGGTGATGACAGCGGACGCAGTGCGCCAGGTTGGGGAGTGGTTGGCATGAATGGCATAAATCAGGAACGCTTGCTGAAAATCCTGTTGGCTCCGCATGTATCCGAGAAAGGGAATCGGATTGCTGAACGCTATAATCAGGTTACTTTCAAAGTGCTGAGCGACGCCACCAAGCCGGAAATCAAAGACGCTGTGGAGCAGTTGTTCAAAGTCAAGGTCAAGGGCGTGACGGTGCTCAACGTCAAGGGCAAGCGCAAGCGTTTTGGGGCGCTGGCCGGACGGCGCTCAGACTGGAAGAAGGCGTATGTGGCCCTGGAAGCGGGCCACGAAATCGATTTCTTGACCGCGCAGTAAGCCCAGCCTACCGATAAGACAGGTTAATTCTCATGCCCCTCGTCAAGACGAAACCCACTTCGCCCGGTCGGCGCTTCGTGGTCAAGGTCGTTACCCCGGAACTGCACAAGGGTCGACCCTATGGACCGTTGCTGGAGAAGAAGAACCGCAATGGCGGTCGCAATAATATGGGCCGCATCACCACCCGGCATCAGGGTGGCGGCCATAAACAGCATTATCGGCTGATTGATTTCAAGCGCGATAAAGACAATGTGCCCGCCAAGGTCGAACGGCTGGAGTACGATCCCAACCGCAGCGCTCATATCGCCTTGCTCCTGTACGCTGATGGCGAGCGCCGCTATATTATCGCGCCGCGCGATGTCAGTGTCGGCGCTAGCCTGCTCTCCGGCCCGGCGGCCCCAATCAAGGTCGGCAACGCCCTACCGTTGCGTAATATCCCGGTCGGTGGTCAGGTGCATTGTGTCGAACTGCGGCCTGGCAAGGGCGCGCAACTGGCCCGCAGCGCTGGTGCGGCGATGCAACTGATCGCCCGCGAGGGCCGTTATGCCACCTTGCGAATGCGCTCTGGCGAAATCCGCAAGGTGCATGTGGACTGCAAAGCCACCATTGGCAGCGTCGGCAACGAAGAACACAATCTGCGCTCGCTCGGCAAGGCCGGCGCTAAGCGCTGGCGTGGGGTGCGGCCCACAGTGCGCGGCGTTGCCATGAATCCGGTCGATCATCCGCATGGCGGCGGCGAAGGCCGCACCTCTGGCGGTCGCCATCCGGTATCGCCTTGGGGTACGCCGACCAAGGGTTACAAGACGCGCTCGAACAAGCGCACCGACCGTCTCATTGTGCGGCGGCGTAAAACCAAATAAGACGTAGGCCGTCCCGCCACTGCGCGGGGCGCGCAACCGAGAGGAATCCAGTCCAGTGCCACGCTCGATCAAAAAAGGGCCGTTTGTCGATCTCCACCTGGCGAAAAAGGTGGAGCAGGCGGTCGCCACCAATACCAAGCGGCCGATCAAAACTTGGTCACGGCGCTCGATGATCCTGCCGGAAATGATCGGCTTGACCATCGCCATTCATAATGGGCGTCAGCATGTACCGGTTCTGGTCACGGAAAACATGGTGGGCCACAAGTTGGGCGAGTTTGCCGCGACTCGCACCTATCGCGGCCATGCAGCGGACAAGAAGTCCAAATAGGGAGACTGAATCATGCAAGCCGTGGCAATTATGAAGCATGCCCGTATTTCGCCCCAGAAGGTGCGTCTGGTTGCGGATCAAGTGCGTAGCCTGCCGGTGGATCGCGCCCTGGAGCTGTTGAAATTCAGCACCAAAAAAGCGGCTCCGCTGCTTCTTAAGACGTTGGAATCGGCCATTGCCAATGCTGAACACAACGAAGGGGCGGATGTGGACGAGCTAAAGGTGGCTGCGATTTGCGTGGATTGTGGCCCGCTGCTGAAGCGGATGCACGCGCGCGCCAAGGGGCGCGGCAATCGCATTGCCAAGCGCACCAGTCATATCACCATCACCGTGGCCGAAGGGTAGGAGCAGAAACGACATGGGTCAGAAAGTTCATCCCACGGGAATTCGGCTGGGGATCTCCACAGACTGGGCGTCCAAATGGTACGCCAATAGCAAAAATTTTCCCGATCTGCTGGAAACCGATCTGAAGGTGCGTCAGTTCCTGAAAACTAAACTGGCCAATGCCTCGGTCAGTCGGATTCAGATTGAACGTCCAGCCCGTCTGGCGCGGATCACCGTACATACCGCGCGGCCTGGCGTGGTGATTGGCAAAAAAGGTGAGGATATCGAAGCCTTGCGCAAAGCGGTATCCAAAATGATGCGGCTGGATCCCAAGGATTTGCAGATCAACATCGAAGAAATCCGCAAGCCGGAGCTGGACGCGCAGTTGGTCGCTGAGGGTATAGCCCAGCAGCTGGAGCGGCGCATCATGTTCCGTCGGGCGATGAAGCGCTCGGTGACCAATGCGATGCGGCTGGGCGCGCTGGGCATCAAGATCCAGGTCTCCGGTCGCCTGAACGGGGCTGAAATCGCGCGTAGCGAGTGGACTCGCGAGGGGCGGGTGCCGTTGCACACTTTGCGCGCCAATATCGATTATGGCGTGGCCGAGGCCCGGACCACCTATGGGGTGATCGGCATCAAGGTCTGGATTTTCAAGGGTGAGGTATTCGACTTCAACCGGCCTGGCGAGGCGCGGCCGGAGAAAGCCGCCGCCAACTAAGCGCCTGGAGTGATTGCGGAATTCTGCGGCGAGCGCGGATTTCCCTGTTTTTAGACGAGACGGAACATGCTACAGCCGAAAAGAACCAAATTCCGCAAGCAGCGCAAGGGACGCAACACCGGCCTTGCCACCAGCGGCGCCGAAGTGAGTTTTGGCGAATACGGATTGAAGTGCACGACGCGGGGAATGCTGACCGCGCGACAAATTGAGGCGGCGCGGCGCGCCATCAACCGCTATATCAAGCGCGGCGGCAAGGTGTGGATTCGCATTTTTCCCGATAAACCGATTAGCCGAAAGCCGCTGGAAGTGCGCATGGGCAGCGGCAAGGGCAATGTCGAATACTGGGTTGCCCCGATCAAGCCGGGCCGGGTGTTATATGAAGTCGAAGGCGTGACCGAAGAGATCGCCCGTGAGGCGTTCCGCTTGGCGGCCGCCAAGCTTCCGGTGCAGACGATCTTCGTGACTCGAACGGTGATGTGATGAACGCGAGCGAATTGCGACAGAAAAGCGTGGACGAGCTGCAACAGGAATTGTTGGCGCTATTGCGCGAGCAATTCAACCTGCGGATGCAGAGGGCGACTGGCCAGGCCAGCAAACCCCACCTGTTCCGGCAGGCGCGGCGCAACATCGCACGCGTCAAGATGGTGTTAGGCGAAAAGGCGAAACAGGCATGAATACAGCCACCCAGACCGCGCGCACCCTCAGTGGGCGCGTGACCAGCGATAAAATGGACAAGACCATTACCGTGGCGGTCGAACGGCTGGTCAAGCATCCCGTTTACGGCAAATACGTGCGCCGGACCACCAAGCTGCATGCCCATGATGAGCGCAACGAGTGCCGTGCGGGCGATCTGGTCACCATCAAGCAGTGTCGGCCGTTTTCCAAAACCAAGGCCTGGACTCTGGTTGCGGTGGTCGAGCACGCCCCATGAGCGCTTGTCTGGTGGTCGGACTCCCGCCTGGAGCGCCGTCCGCTTCCACTCTCCGCGAACGGAATGGTAAACCATGATTCAAATGCAAACGATGTTGGATGTCGCTGACAACAGCGGTGCCCGCCGATTGATGTGTATCAAGGTGTTGGGCGGCTCGCACCGGCGGTACGCCCACATTGGCGATATTATCAAGGTCAGCATCAAGGATGCGATCCCACGTGGCAAGGTGAGTAAGGGCGAAGTCTACAGTGCGGTGGTGGTGCGGACCCGCAAAGGTGTGCGGCGGCCCGACGGTTCGCTGATCCGGTTTGATGGTAACGCAGCAGTGCTGCTCAACAACAAACTGGAGCCGATTGGCACTCGCATCTTTGGGCCGGTGACCCGCGAGTTGCGTAGCGAGCGCTTCATGAAAATCATTTCCCTAGCCCCCGAAGTGCTGTGAGGCGGGAGGAAAGTAGCAATGCGTAGAATTCGAAAGAACGATGAAGTCATCGTCATCGCCGGTAAGGACAAAGGTCGGCGCGGTAAGATCATGCAGGTGTTGGAGGACGGCGCACGGGTGATTGTGGCGGGCGTCAACGTCATTAAGCGCCATACCAAGCCCAATCCAGCGCGGAATATCGCCGGTGGCATTGTGGAGCGTGAGGCGAAAATTCATGTGTCCAACGTGATGCTGTTCAACCCGGCCACCAAAAAGGGCGACCGCGTGGGCTTCCGGGTACTCGAAGATGGCCGCAAGGTGCGCTACTTCAAGTCAAATAACGAAGTCGTGGATGTTTGAGGAAATCGCACATGGCCCGATTGCAACAATTTTATCGCGAGACGGTAGCCCCGAAGCTCCACCAGCAGTTCAACTACCGCAACAGGATGGAAGTGCCGCGCATTACCAAGATTACCCTGAATATGGGTGTTGGCGAGGCGGTGGCTGACAAGAAGATCATGGAGCACGCGGTGGGCAATCTGACCCAAATTTCTGGGCAGAAGCCTATTGTGACGCTGTCGCGCAAATCCATCGCAGCCTTCAAGATCCGCGCCGGCTGGCCAATTGGCTGTAAAGTGACCTTGCGGCGTGAGCGGATGTATGAATTTTTGGATCGCCTCGTCAACATCGCCATCCCGCGCATTCGTGATTTTCGCGGTTTCAGCGCCCGCGCTTTCGATGGACGGGGTAACTACAGTCTGGGTGTGCGCGAGCAGATCATCTTTCCAGAAATCGACTACGACAAGATTGACGCCATTCGCGGTCTTGATATCACCATCACCACCACCGCGCGCAGCAACGAAGAAGGACGCGCGCTGTTGGCAGCGTTCAATTTTCCGTTTAGGAACTAGAGAGTTAGATTCAGAATGGCCAAACAGAGCATGATTAACCGCGAAGCCAAGCGGGCGCGCATCGTCGAGCGGTATGCCGCTAAGCGCGCAGCCCTCAAGGAAACCATTCGCGCTCCAGGCACGGCCGACGAGCAGCGGCGCGAGGCGCAACGGCAGTTGCAAGCCTTGCCGCGCGATGCCAGCCCGGCGCGTATGAATAATCGTTGTCGGTTGACCGGGCGGCCGCGCGGCTTTTATCGCAAGTTCGGATTGGGCCGTAATAAGCTGCGCGAAGCGACGATGCGTGGCGATGTGCCTGGCCTACGCAAGGCCAGTTGGTAGTCCGACATCGGGCAGAATCGCCTGGCGCGGATCGAGCAGCGTAACGATGCTTTTTAAGTTTCAGGGCTTGCGCCGCCTGCGGTGACGATCCCAAACTGACTACTATGGAGCCATTGCAAAGATGAGTATGACGGACCCCATCGCGGATATGCTAACGCGCATCCGCAATGCCCAAGCCGCCGCCAAGACCCAGGTCACCATGCCGTCTTCCAAGCTGAAGACCGCCATCGCCCAGGTACTGCGCGATGAGGGCTACATTAGCGACTTTATGATGGCGCGGACCGATTCCGGTAAGGCGGAGCTGACGATTACGCTGAAATATTTTGAAGGACATCCCGTCATTGATCGGATTGAACGGGTGAGCCGTCCGGGTCGCCGGGTGTTTCGCGGCAAGGATGATTTGCCCAGAGTCATGGCGGGTTTAGGGGTGTCGATTATTTCCACGCCCCGTGGCTTGATGAGTGATCGCGCCGCGCGCGCCGCCGGTCATGGCGGTGAAGTGCTGTGCCTGGTGGCATAAAGGAGCATCGCCATGGCCAGCGTGATGAAGGAAAAACAGATACGGGTCTCGCGCGTCGGCAAAAAGCCGATTCCGGTACTGACGGGTGTGAGCGTGACCATTGAGGAGCAGCGCGTTACGTTCAAAGGCGCTAAAGGGGTGGCGGAATTGCAGGTGCATCCCTGGGTCGTCGTGCAGCGAGAGGGTGACCAGATTCAAGTAGCGCCACGCTTGCTCACCAATGATGGCAAGCACCGGGCTATGACCGGCACCATGCGCGCTTTGCTCAACAATATGATGATTGGCGTCACTCAAGGATTCGAGCGCAAGCTGCAACTGGTCGGCGTGGGTTACAAAGCGCAGGCGCAGGGTAAAGTGCTGAATTTGACACTGGGCTTCTCTCATCCGGTAGCGTTCAAAATCCCGGAGGGAATCGCCATCGAAACGCCTACCCAGACCGAAATCAAAATTCGGGGGGTGGACAAGCAGCAAGTCGGTGAAGTTGCTGCCCAGATTCGCGCATACCGGCCGCCGGAACCCTACAAGGGCAAGGGCGTCCGCTACGCTGATGAAACCATTCTTCTCAAAGAAGCCAAAAAGAAGTAAGGAGCCGCCATGGACAAGAAAGCAGCCGACAAGAAAACCGCGCGTCGGCGGCGCGGCTTGCGCGCTCGACACAAGATTCGGGAATTGGGTGTGCATCGATTGTGTGTGCATCGCACGCCGACCCATATTTATGCCCAGGTCATCAGTCCAGCCCCGCTGGGCGACCGCACTCTGGCCGCCGCTTCTACCCTGGATCCAGTGCTCCGCCAGGCCCTCAAGAGCACGAGCAATATCGAGGCGGCCAAGGCCGTGGGCAAGGCCATCGCCGAAAAGGCCAAGGCGGCGGGCGTAACGCAGGTGGCTTTCGATCGCTCTGGCTTCAAATATCACGGTCGGGTCAAGGCGTTGGCCGACGCCGCCCGCGAGAACGGATTGGAGTTCTAAGGAGCAACTATGGCAATGAATGTGGAAGCTTCCCAAAGCAGTGATGGCTTGCAGGAAAAGCTGATTGCGGTGAATCGGGTAGCGAAGGTAGTCAAAGGCGGTCGGCAGTTCGGTTTTACCGCGCTAACCGTGGTCGGTGATGGCAATGGCCGAGTTGGGCTGGGATATGGCAAGGCCCGCGAGGTGCCCATGGCGATTCAAAAAGCGATGGAGAAGGCGCGCAAGAATCTTTGCGGCGTACCGCTCAACGGCTCAACCCTGCAATATCCCGTCACCTCCGAACACGGTGCGGCGCGAGTGTTCATGCAGCCGGCTTCCGAAGGCACCGGCATCATCGCCGGTGGGGCGATGCGCGCCGTGTTCGAAGTGGTTGGGGTGCGCGATGTGCTAGCCAAATGTATCGGTTCGCGTAACCCTATTAATGTGGTGCGCGCCACCATCCGAGGCTTGAACACCATGAAATCGCCGGACTATCAGGCCGCCAAGCGCGGCAAGACCGTGGACGAGATTCGGAGTTAAGACGTGGCCGATAAGTTGAAAGTCACTCTGGTCAAAAGCGCCCACGGCCGATTGGCCGCGCATCAGGCGTGCGTACGCGGGCTGGGGTTGCGCAAGACCCATAGCAGTGCGCTGGTCATCGACACCCCGGAAAATCGCGGCATGATCCGCAAGGTGTCCTATCTACTGAAAGTCGAGGAGGTCTGACGCCATGCGTCTCAATACCCTAAAGCCCGCTCCCGGCAGTCGGCCGGATAAACAGCGGGTCGGGCGTGGCATTGGTTCCGGGCTTGGCAAAACTGGCGGGCGCGGCCACAAGGGCCAGCACGCGCGGGCCGGCGGCTACCACAAAGTCGGTTTTGAGGGTGGCCAGATGCCGTTGCAGCGGCGCTTACCCAAGCGCGGGTTCCGTTCGATGACCGCCAAAGAGACCGCCGAGGTGCGTTTACACGATCTGGCCAAATTGGCGGCCGCCGAAGTCATTGATCTGGCGGTGCTGAAAGCCGCTAATGTGGTGCCGACCTTCGCCAGCAAGGCCAAGGTGATTCTCTCTGGCGCGCTAGATCAGCCGGTGACCTTGCGCGGTCTGGCTTTGACCAAGGGCGCGCGAGCCGCAGTGTTAGCGGCTGGCGGTACGATCCACGAGTAGACGCTGATGGCTACCGCCCTACCGGATCTCGGCAAGATGACCGAATTGCGCCAACGCCTGCTGTTTTTGCTGGGGGCGCTGGTGGTGTTTCGTATCGGCACCCATATTCCGGTTCCTGGCATCAATCCGCACGCTATGGCGCAACTGTTCGACCAGCAGCGCGGCACTATTCTTGACATGTTCAACATGTTTTCGGGCGGTGCGCTGCAAAGGTTGAGCCTATTTGCCTTAGGGGTGATGCCCTATATTTCGGCCTCAATCATTTTGCAGCTGATGTCGATGGTGATGCCATCGCTGGAGCAATTACGTAAGGAAGGGGGTGCGGCGGGACGCCACACGCTAACCCGCTATACCCGTTATCTGACGGTAGGCCTGGCGACATTTCAGGCCATCGGCGTCAGTATTGCGCTGCAAAGCCAGATGGCCGGGGGTACTTCGGTGGTGATCGCGCCGGGTATCGGTTTTATCATGACATCGACCGTCAGTCTGGTAACCGGCACCATGTTTCTGGTCTGGCTCGGCGAGCAGGTGACCGAGCGCGGCATTGGCAATGGTATTTCCATGTTGATTTTCGCCGGCATCGTTGCGGGTTTGCCCCATGCAGTAGGCGGTACCCTGGAGCTGGCGCGCACCGGCGAGTTGCATGTGATGCTGGTCTTGTTTCTGTTGGCGATGGCGTTTCTGGTGACCGGTTTTGTGGTCTTCGTCGAACGTGGTCAACGCCGGATCACCGTCAATTACGCCAAGCGCCAGCAAGGTCGCAAGGTGTTCGCAGCGCAGACTACTCACTTGCCGCTGAAGTTAAACATGTCGGGCGTCATTCCACCTATTTTTGCTTCCAGCCTGATTTTGTTTCCAGCTACGTTAGGGAGTTGGCTGGGCAACACGCCGCATATGGAATGGCTGCGCGATATCAGTTCAACGCTATCGCCAGGACAGCCGCTGTACGTTCTGTTCTACTCCAGCCTGATTATCTTCTTTTGTTTCTTTTATACCGCTCTGGTGTTCAATTCCAAGGAAACCGCCGATAACTTGAAAAAGTCCGGCGCATTTATCCCAGGCATTCGACCAGGCTTACAGACAGCCACTTATATCGACCGGGTGTTAACCCGGTTAACGTTGGTGGGCGCTGCTTACATTACCGCCGTTTGTCTGCTGCCGGAATTTCTGATTTTGTACTGGCGGGTGCCGTTTTATTTCGGTGGCACCTCGCTGCTGATTATTGTGGTGGTGGTCATGGACTTCATGGCCCAGATCCAGGCGCACCTGATGTCGCATCAGTATGAGAGCTTGCTAAAAAAGAGCAGCTTCAAGAGGCCGGGTCTCTCCCGCTGAGGGAACTCTGTTAAGCGAACGCTGCAATCAAGCAGCGTCCTGAATATTTGGAGAATGACTGATGAAAGTGCGCGCTTCGGTGAAGAGAATCTGTCGCAATTGCAAGATCATCCGCCGTGACCGTGTAGTTCGAGTAATTTGTACGGACGCCCGCCATAAACAACGGCAAGGTTAGACGATAATCTTCATCCATGATTGATTTAAATCATCGTTTGGATTAAAATTCCGCTTCTTTGCATGGTAGAAATTCGGTGTGATGGGAGGAGTTTCTAGGCATGGCCCGTATTGCAGGTATTAACATTCCGGTTAACAAGCATGCGGTCATCGCACTGCAAGCCATTTACGGCATCGGTCGGACCCGTGCGCAGCAGATTTGCGCGGCAGCCCATGTTACCCCTAGCCTCAAGATCGGCGATCTGAACGAAGCTCAGATCGACGCGCTGCGCGCCGAAGTGGCTCGCTATACCGTGGAAGGGGATCTGCGCCGCGAGGTGTCGATGAGTATCAAGCGGCTGATGGATTTAGGCTGTTATCGCGGGGTGCGCCACCGGCGTGGCTTACCGGTGCGTGGTCAGCGCACGCGCACCAATGCCCGAACGCGCAAGGGGCCGCGCCGCGCCATTCGCAAGTAACCCGTTGGAAAATTTCGGAATTCCATTCGCATAGGTTGGAGCATGGCAAAACCTGTCACCAAGACGCGCAAGCGTGTCAAGAAAAACGTCGTGGATGGCATTGCGCATATCCACGCCTCGTTCAACAACACCATCATCACTATCACCGACCGGCAAGGTAATACCCTGGGATGGGCTACATCCGGGGGATCGGGGTTTCGCGGCTCTCGTAAGAGTACGCCTTTCGCGGCGCAGGTGGCTGCGGAACGGGTGGGCGGCGTGGTGAAGGAGTTTGGTGTCAAGAATCTGGAAGTCAATGTCAATGGGCCGGGGCCAGGACGAGAATCGGCCGTGCGTGCTTTGAATGCCGCCGGATTCAAGATCATGAGCATCATGGATGTGACCCCCATTCCGCATAATGGTTGTCGTCCACCGAAGCGCCGTCGCGTCTAGCAAGGAGATCTTATCGTGGCGAGATATCTCGGTCCGAAATGTAAGCTGAGTCGGCGGGAAGGCGTTGACTTGTTTTTGAAGTCGTTGGCCCGTGCGGTGGAAACCAAGTGCAATCTGGAAAAGCCGCCGGGGCAGCATGGCGCGCGGCGGCCCCGTTTGTCGGATTATGGGTTGCAGTTGCGCGAAAAGCAGAAACTGCGCCGAATCTATGGGGTATTGGAGCGGCAGTTTGCCAATTATTATCAGGAAGCCGCCCGACGGAAGGGGGCAACCGGTGAAAACCTGTTGCGCTTGTTGGAATGCCGCTTGGATAACGTCGTGTACCGGATGGGTTTCGGCAGTACGCGCGCCGAAGCGCGGCAACTGGTTTCCCATCGGGCGGTCACGGTGAATGGCCAGCGCGTTAACATTCCCTCCTATCAGGTGAAGCCGGAAGATGTGGTGGCGATTCACGAGAAAAGCCATAACCAGACCCGTGTGCAGTATGCGTTGCAGCTGATGCAGGGTCATGGCGGTTTCGTGGACTGGGTGGACGTGGACGTCGGCAAAATGCGTGGGGTGTTCAAGCGAGTTCCCGATCGCGCCGATCTGCCAAGCGACATCAATGAATCGTTGGTGGTGGAGCTGTACTCCAAGTGAGCGATTCCGAGGGCAAGCGGATGGTGGGTGCGTTTGATTTGCTAAAACCAACCCGTGTTGAAGTCGAGAAGCTGGATTCGCGCCGGGCGCGGGTGATTGTAGAACCGCTGGAGCGGGGTTTTGGCTATACGCTAGGCAATGCCCTGCGGCGGATTCTGTTGTCTTCTATTCCCGGTGCTACCATCACCGAGTGCGAAATTGAAGGCGTTCTGCACGAATACTCTACTATTGAGGGTGTGCAGGAAGATGTGATTGATATCCTGCTCAATCTCAAAGGGGTGGCCATCACCCTTCAGGAAGGCGCTGCCGAGGCAACGCTGAGCTTGACTAAGCGGGGGCCAGGCGCGGTGGTGGCGGGCGATATCGAGCGGACCCACACGGTCGAGATTCTCAACCCGCAGCATGTCATCGCCCATCTTACCAAGAGCGGCGAACTCAGTATACGGCTCAAGGTCGAACGCGGACGTGGTTATTGTCCCGCCACCCAGCGCGAAGGAGTGGATGGTGAAAGTCGGCCGATTGGACGGTTGCGCCTGGATGCCTCTTTCAGTCCGGTGGAGCGGATCAGCTATCGGGTAGAGAATGCGCGTGTTGAGCAGCGTACCGATTTGGATAAATTGGTGCTGATGCTGGAAACAAATGGCACTGTGGATCCGGAAAACGCTATCCGCACCGCAGCGCGTATTTTGTTGGACCAGTTATCGGTCTTTGTGGATCTCCGTGGTAAGAAGGATCAACCGGTTCCCCCCCCGCCGGTGGACATTGATCCGATGCTCATGCAGCCCGTGGATGACCTAGAGTTGACGGTGCGATCGGCCAACTGCCTGAAAGCCGAGAATATCTATTATATCGGCGATCTGGTGCAACGCACCGAGAGCGAATTGCTGAAAACGCCTAATCTGGGCAAGAAATCGCTGACTGAAATCAAGGATGTGCTCGCCAAGTTTAAGCTGGCCTTGGGGATGAAAGTCGACAACTGGCCTCCGCCGGGACTGAGCCTGGAGCAATCCGAGGAGCGCGCCGCCGCCCGCCGCGCCAGTTTGGCCTTGGATGGGGCGGAAATGGATAAGCTCATTGAGCGCACTGACGCTAGCGGCGGCGATATCGCTCAGTAAAGAGGCATCGTTTCAGGTAGCCATGCCTTGGGTTCAGTCTTTGTCATTCGAGATTTCACACGGAATTTAAGGAACTATCGTCATGCGCCACCGTAACACCGGTCGCAAGCTGAATCGCACCAGCAGTCATCGCAAGGCCATGTTCAGCAATATGACGGCCTCGCTATTTACGCATGAGCTGATTCGGACCACTCTGCCTAAAGCCAAAGAGTTACGGCGCGTCGCTGAGCCGCTGATTACTTTGTCCAAGGAAGATAGCGTTGCTCGGCGGCGGCTGGCTTTTGCGCGCCTGCGGGACCGCACTGTGGTCACCAAACTATTCAGCGAATTAGGGCCGCGTTATAAGGCGCGTCCTGGCGGCTATTTGCGCATCTTGAAATGCGGTTTTCGTAACGGCGATAATGCACCCCTGGCCTACGTTGAACTGGTCGATCGGCCTGAGAAGACGACCGAGTAAGGGCCTGGCGCTTAAGGCGGGGATCACGGATAGCATCTAATACCAAGCCTTAGGCCTGGGGTTTAGGGAATCAGCCTCCATGCCACCCTTCTGTTTCTGATGGGTGGTGGAGCGCCTGGGCTCAGGCGCGCTTGGACAACGCGGCGCGCAACTGCCGACTTAGCCCCTGAAGCACCAGTAAGTGATAGCGCGCTTCCTCGGGTTCCGCATAGGGGCCGAAACATTCGTTGAACGCTTTGAACCACCAACCGTCCCCTGCAAACCAGACGAATGCAGGTTGCCGCTGGTTAGCATTACGCATGATTGGTCACCTCTCACCGGTCTAAAATCATCGCTAGACCCAACACCCCTAATGAAATACCTGCTAGTCGTTCCAGGGATAGCAGCCCTAAATCCGACGGTCACGCTAAACTATAGCGTAGTGGATGCTCGATCGTTTTGGGGGTTCTAGCGCTATGGATAGCTCTGTGCTGCTAAAACCTTGTACTGAAGTATAGATAACTTTTGTTGCGATGCAGAATAATTTTTAGCTTTTTCCGTGAGTGGCCGCCCTGCAGCTCAGCATCCGACATTGCGCTCTATTCGCCTTGATTGACCCCAGCCAGCTGGAAACGTTATGAACCCATCACTCGCCGCTCTGCGCCGGGAATACGCGCAAGGTGTATTGACCGAGGCCAATATCGACCGCGATCCGCTGCGTCAGTTCCACTATTGGCTAGGAGAGGCGCTCGCCGCGCAGTTGCCAGAACCCAACGCCATGACCCTCGCTACCGCCGATCGAGAGGGAAAGCCTTACGCGCGCGCCGTGTTGCTAAAGGAATGCGATGCCGAGGGATTTGTGTTCTACACCAACTACCAAAGCGCCAAGGGGCGACAACTGGCGGAGAATCCCTGCGCTGCGTTACTGTTTCTCTGGCTAGAGTTGGAGCGACAAGTGCGAGTGGAAGGCCGGATCAGTCAAATTACACCAGATGAATCGGTGGCGTATTTCCAAAGCCGCCCGCGTGAAAGCCGTCTGGGGGCTTTGGTGTCGCGGCAGAGTCAGGTCGTCGCCAGTCGGGATATTCTGGAGCAACGCTTTCAGGCGTTGGAAACGCAATATGCCCATGCCGATATCCCGATGCCGCCCGATTGGGGAGGTTACCGACTACGGCCGGAGTTACTGGAGTTTTGGCAAGGTCGCCAGGGCCGCATGCACGACCGTTTGCGCTATCGGCGCCAAACTACAGCGGATTGGTTGTTGGAGCGCTTGGAGCCTTGAGGAATATTCAGAGAAATTGTCTCTAAAAATTGGCGTATAGCGTTTTTTTGCCGCTTTAATTAGACCCCATACGTCTTGCTAAAGAAACAGAGCGAGTGTTCCCCTGAAAAGGTTGCGGAATCAGGTGTGGTCGGTATAATGCGCCCATCGTCACAGGCGCGTGGTTACCGGCCTGGGAAGATCCTCGCCGGTAGGGTGGGGCTTATGAAATGAGGAAGTTTCACTAGCAAAGCCGACTTGTTCTGATCCGGCCAAAAACAACCAAAGGAGAGCGGGCAAAAAATCAGGAGGCGATAACTATAACTCCAGAGCCACGCGCATTTTCTTTTAGAATTTTCAGCTTAAGACAACAATAAAGGATTGCTTGCAATCATCAAGCTGACAACCGACCCTCTGAGGGTCGGTTTTTTTCGCACACAAACCGTAGTTAATGATTCTTTAATGAGACAAAAAACCACAGGGTATGCTTTAGAAACGCCCTAGCAAGCGTGGTCAAGCCGCTGCCAATCGTTCCGTCAAATAGCGCTCGCACCCTCGCAACGTAGACAGCTTGGGGTAGTCGAAGTCGAAAATGGTGACGTTGCTCTCTTTTTCCAGGCTCATCATGAGCCGTAAAAAGTCAACTGAGTCCAATTCGATCTGATCATGAAAACTGATGTCGGGGTCGATAGCCTGGGTAGCGGCATTCGGCGCGACATCGCTCAAGACGCGCAGGATCATGGCGCGGATTTGCTCTTGGCTGGTGGCGTTCATTGGTTGTGTTTCCTTTAGTCTGGAAAAACTTTGCTCAAACCCTGTTGTAGCATGATGATGATCGGTATGTTGCACCGCAACATTAGTCTGCCATGATGCATTGCAAAAATCAAGCGATTTTCGTGCCGAATTTGCGGAAACGTGCACTCCACAGGATGGTCTTTCAAGGCCTGGGCGGTTCCTCACTGGCTAGCATCGATACATCATCCACCGGCAGACCGAGTTCGCGGGCGCGGAGTACGCGGCGCATAATTTTCCCACTGCGGGTTTTGGGTAAGTCAGCGACAAATTCCAGCTCACGCGGTGCTACCGTCGGCCCCAGACGGATCCGAGCAAAGCCGATGAGCTCCTTACGCAGGGCGTCACTCGCCAGATGGTCGGGTTTGAGGGTGACAAAAACCTTAACGATTTGCCCAGCGATGGGATCCGGTTTACCGATCATGCCGACTTCAGCCACGGCCGCATGTTGCAGCAGCGCGCTTTCCACCTCAAAGGGTCCGACCAGGTGGCCGGAGGTTTTGATCACCTCATCGGCACGACCCAGAAACCAGTAATAACCCTGGGCATCGCAGGTTGCCAGGTCGCCGCTCAGATACCAGCCGTCCGCAAAGCAGTGCTGATAGCGCTCCGCATCGTCCAGGTAGCCACGAAACAGCGAGGGCCAGCCGATCCGCAACGCCAGTTGACCTTCCTCGCCAGGGGCCAGCCGCTCAATACCGCCGGATGCTTGTCGCCGGACAATCGCCGCCTCAATACCGGGCAACGGTTGCCCCATGGAGCCAGGGCGGACCATCGGTGCGCGGGTGTTAGCGAGCATGATGGCCCCAGTCTCGGTCTGCCACCAAGTGTCTTGGAAGGGCTGACCTAGAGCGTCGGCACCCCACAGCACGCCTTCCGGGTGTAAGGGCTCGCCGACGCTGGCAGCGCAGCGCAGCGCGCTCAGATCGTAGCTTCGGGCCAGATCGACTCCGCTTTTCATCAGCAGGCGGATGGCGGTTGGAGCGGTGTACCACACGTTCACCCGCTCCTGTTCGAGAATGGCGTACCAGCGCCGCGCGTCAAATTCCGCTTCATCCACCATGAGGGTGACGCCATGGGTCAGTGGAGCAATGACGCCGTAGGAAATGCCGGTCACCCAACCGGGATCAGCAGTACACCAGTACACGACGCCGGGATGGAGATCGAACATCCAGCGCCCGGTAAAACGGTGTGTGGTGACCGCGTCATGCACATGAAGCGCGCCCTTGGGTGAACCCGTGGTGCCGCTGGTAAAGTGCAACAACGCCCAGTCTTCCGGATCCGTGTGGGGGATCAGGTAATGCTCGGAAGCGCCTTCCAGCAGAGCGTGAAAGGAGCGCGCGCCATCCTCTGGGGCAGCGCGGTCGACCAGCAGGACATGCTCTAAATCCGGCAGCAGGGCGCGCTGATCCCGCACCTTGCGCGTGTAGAGTAGCGCGCTGGTCACTAGCACTCGCGCCTGGCTCTTCGCCAGTCGCACGCGCACCGGGTCTGGCCCGAAGGCGGAAAACAGCGGGCAAAAGACTGCGCCCGCCTTCAATGTTCCTAACAGGGCGATATACAGTTCGGGAATGCGCCCGACCAGAGTACATACCCGCTCGCCTCGGCCGACGCCAAGCCGCTGCAAGCCCTGCGCGAAGCGGTTGCTCAGGTGCATGAGTTCAGCGTAACTGAACTCGCGCCGCTCACCGTTTTTACCAAGCCAACGCAGCGCGATGGTTGCGCCCCGACCCGCCAGGACCTGCCGATCTACGGCTTCGTGGGCGATATTCACGCCACCGCTGGGCAAGCCGTCCAACTCGGCGCGGGCACTGGCCCAGGAAAAGGCGGTGGGTATTCGCTTGTCAGCAGTCTGTTCTCGCGTTGAACGGCCCAGTGGTGTAGCCGGAGCCGGAGGTTGGTCGTTAAGGTGGTTCATGCGTTCCGCACAGGCGGGGTTTGGAAAGGTGGTTTATTGTTCAGGAAAAAGCGGCGAAGCGCCATGCGATCACAACAGCAGACGCGCCGCCAGCATGGATCCGCGTTACCATAAAACATCCCGGAGCGGTTCCTGGGTCGTTTCCGGCGGTCTTTCTTGCGCAAGAGGCAGTGCATGACCATTCGCAATTTGGAATATCTGTTTAAGCCCCGCTCCATTGCCGTCCTTGGGCGCGGCAAGGCCGTTGACGGCCCGGATAACGTGTTGCAATTCAATTTGATTGATGGCGGTTTCAAGGGGCCGGTGATGCCGGTCAATCCAGATCGTCCTTCCGTTTCCGGGGTATTATCCTATCCGGATATCGCCAGCCTGCCGGTCGCGCCGGATCTGGCCATTCTGACCACATCTCTCGATCAGGCACCAGATTTTATTAGTCAATTGGGTGCGCGCGGTACCAAAGCCGCTCTATTATTAAGCCGGGATATGCTGCAAGATCATCGCAGCACCCGACCCGCCTTGCTCAGTCCAGAGCTGCAACGCAAGTACCCAGACCAAGGCGAAAGTCTCAAGCAAAAGATCCTGGATGCGGCCAAGCCGCATTTACTGCGGGTGATGGGACCGGATCATCTGGGCTATATCGCCGCAGCCGCCAGGGTCAACGCCAGTTTGCATGTAACCAAACCGCTGGTGGGGCACATTGCCCTGTTGTGCCAATCCGCCGCGATCATGCGCAGCGTATTGGATTGGGCGACGGGGCGCGGTATCGGTTTTTCCCATGCGGTGTCAGTGGGGCTGCGCTGGGATGTGGATCTTGGCGATTTGGTCGATTATCTACTCCGCGATGGCAATACCCGGGCCATCCTGATGTATATGGAAAATACCCGCAACCGGCGCAAGTTCGTTTCCGCGATCCGCGCCGCCGCCCGGGTTAAACCGGTGCTGGTGCTCAAGCCGCGCGATTTTCGGGGTGGTTCGGTCGAAGACGCAGTTTATGACGCCGTGTTTCAGCGCGCGGGTGTGTTGCGGGTGAATAATATCGAACAATTATTCACCGCCGCCGAGACCTTGGCGACTGCGAAACCAGTACCAAGTGACCGACTGGCCATCATTAGTAACAGCTTTAGCCTTGGTTTATTGACCAGCGATGTCTTGTTGCGGCGCGGGGGGCGGCTGGCCGCCATCAGCGATGCCACTTGCCAACACATAGCGCACATTTGCCGACCTGACCATGTGATCGAGAACCCGGTGGATTTAGGCGACCTGGCCGGCCCGGAAGAATATGGCAAGGCCCTGGATGGCTTATTGAAAGAACCGGGGATTGACGGCGTGTTAGTGTTGCACGCCCCAACTTCACTGAATCGGGCGGAGGAGTGCGCCCGCGCGGTGATTGAACGAGCCAAGAGCCGGCGGCTGATTATGAGCTGCTGGATTGGCGAATCGTCCGTCGAGCCAGCCCGCAGCTTGTTTAAGGATGCTCAGGTTCCGACCTATCATGCGCCTGGCGAGGCGGTGGAAGCCTTCATCCGATTAGCCCAGTACCGGCGCAGCCAGGAACTGCTGATGGAAACCCCGCCGTCGATCCCGAAGGAGTTCACGCCCGACGCCGAGACTGCCCGCCGGGTGATTCGGATCGCCTTGACGGCGGGTCGCCATCGCTTGAATGCCTATGAAGCCAGCCAGGTCTTGAACGCCTATGGGATCCAGACCGCTCCGCTGCATTTTGCCTCGACGCCGGAAGCCGCCTCCGATGTCGCTCTACTGCTGCGCGATCCGGTCGCCTTAAAAATTCTGTCACCGGATATTGTCAATAAATCCGAAGTAGGGGGCGTGGCCTTTAACCTCAATAACCCATTGCAGGTGCTGCACGCCGCGAACGACATGCTAGAGCGGGTCCGCCAGTATGCGCCCGAAGCGGTGATCGACGGCTTTGCTGTGCAACCGATGCAATCCCGCTCCGGGGCCTACGAGTTGATGATTGGTGTGCGCACCGGCGTCCGCTTTGGGCCAGTGATCTTTTTTGGTCAAGGTGGCACTGAGGCTGAAGTGATCGACGATATCGCACACGCCTTGCCACCCTTGAACATGCATCTGGCCCGCGATCTGATGTCGCGCACCCGATTGTACCGACAACTGGCTTCCAACCGGGGCCGGAAGGTGGATCTGGATGGTATTGCCCTGGCGCTGCTTAAGGTCTCCCAGATGGTGGTGGACCTGGCTGAATTGATCGAAATGGACATCAATCCCATTTGGGTGTACGACCAGCACTTGTTGGTGCTGGACGCCAATATCCTGATCGAAGCGAGCACCGAGCAAGCTGTACAGCGGCTGGCTATTTCGCCCTATCCCAAGGAACTGGAGAAGCGGTACAGCCTGCCGGATGGTCGCTCCTTCCTGATCCGGCCCATCCTGCCAGAGGACGAGCCGGAGTTTCAGGAGCTGGTCAAGCGCCTACCACGGGAAGATATTCGCTTGCGATTTTTCCAGCCGCTGCGGGAGCTTTCGCACGCCATGGCCGCCCGCCTTACGCAACTGGATTATGAGCGTGAGATGGCGTTTGTGGTCACCGAACCGGATCTGTTACCGGGCAAAGGCAAGATCTGGGGCGCGGTGCGCTGTAACGCGGATCCGGATTTGGAGAAAGCCGAGTATTCGATTCTCGTGGATCGCGCCATGACCGGTTTGGGATTGGGGCCGCTGTTGATGCGCTACATCATTGACTATGCCAAGAGCCGAGGGATTAAGGAGTTATTTGGCGAGGTGTTGCGGGAAAACGAGCCGATGTTGCGGCTCAATCGCGCCTTGGGCTTCACTATTCATGCCACGCTGGATGATCCCGGTGTCTTGCATGTCAGCTTGCCGTTGCTTTGAAAATGGGCGCGCATTGGAAGCGCGGGCGCTGCTGACTGGGGTGCTGCTTGCGGGTGGGCGCGGCCAGCGCATGGGCGGTTGCGATAAAGGCTTGGTCTCATTGGCCGGTGAGCCGTTGATTGCGCAGGGGATCCGGCGTTTGCGGCCTCAGGTGGCCGAATTGCTAATCAGCGCCAACCGCCATGTGGAGCAGTATCGACAATGGGGTTATCGCGTCATTAGCGATCGTATGGAGGAACGTTATCGTGGCCCACTGGCGGGATTGCTGGCGGCGCTGGATGTAGCGACAACGCCGTACGTGCTCACTGCGCCCTGTGATTCACCGCTGCTGCCGCCAGACTATGCGGCGCGTATGTGGACGGCGTTGCAAGACGCACAAGCTGCGGTCAGTGTGGCTTACGGCGCTGGCTCCTGGCAGCCGGTGTTCGCCCTGGTAGCGGTCAGTGTGCGGGACGATTTGGCCGCCTGGCTGGCGGCCGGGGAGGGTGGAATGAAGCGCTGGCTGCAACGGCATCGGCCCGCCGTCGTGGTGTTTCCCGACCAACCGGGTGGGTGGCGCAACGTGAATACCCCGCAACATCTGGCCCAACTGGAGGCAGAGTGGTGCGACTTGACGGGACGGCCCGGAGGCAGTAGCCGTGCTTGATGCCGACGCGCGTGTTATGGCCCGTCACCACACTACGCACTTGCTCAAGATGCTGCGCGGCCCCAGTGCGGCGGCGGAATCTGCAGCGCTGTCCACCGCCCCGCTGCTGTCTTCCGTTAGAGCCGCCGAGACATCGCCAGCTTATGTTGTCCATCGGACCCGGGCAGCGGCCCAGCCGTTAGCGGCAGAGATTGCGCTGCCTGTATTACCCGCAGCACCAGCGCCGCCACGGAACAGGCGCAAGACGCTGCCAACGGTGGGCGACTCCTTGCGCGCTCCGGCATCAGGAGTGCTGGGAGCGCTGATGACGCGCGCCCGGGAGCTAAAGCGTCTCAGTGGGATTTTTCTGGCGTATTTGCCGCCTCAGTTACGCGATCACGCCCTACTGGTGCGGTTGGACGCAGAGCGCTGGGAAGTGCACACCGAGGCGGCAAGCTGGGCGACCCGATTGCGCTACGCTTTGGCGACCATCCGGCAACCCCTGGGCCAGCAGCTTTCCATCGTCCTGCCCAAGCCGCGGATTCGGGTCAAGCCGGCGGCGTTGCCGCCTGTATCTCATCGCCCACCGTTGACCCTGCCCCAAGGGAGCGCCGAACAGATCGAGCGCCTCGCCCGTACCCTGAGCGATCCGGCGCTCCGCGCCGCTTTGCAGCGGCTGGCGGCCCACAGTAGCCCCAGCACGGTTGCTGAGTGCTGAAGCAGCGGACCCGCACAGCGTCGCTCTCGTCCGCCGCGCACCATGGCCTTTTATAGCTACCGCAGTAATCGCTTGGAACGTCTAGCCGACCGTTTAGCCGAAACACTGCGGCAACCCTTAGCCGCGCCGCTGGCCAGCGAAGTGGTAGTGACCTCCAATAATGGCCTGGCTCGCTGGCTGGCGCTACAACTGGCCGAGCGTTTGGGGGTGTGCGCGAACTTCCAGTTTCGGTTACCAGCGACCTTTTTGTGGAGCATCGCGCGGGCTGTCTTGCGCTACCTACCCAAAACCTCGCCTTTCGACCGCCCGATATTGCACTGGCGTTTAATGGCGTTGCTGCGGGAGCTGGAAGAAGCGCCCTGTTTCGGCCCGGTGCATGCCTATCTTGGTGCGGGCGATGACGACTTCCGTTGCCATGAACTGGCCGACCGACTGGCCGATTGCTTCGATCAATATCTGGTTTATCGACCTGACTGGATCCTGGCGTGGGAAGCCGGGCAGGAAGAGCATTGGCAAGCCGAGCTGTGGCGGCGGCTCGCGCAGGGTAGCGAGGCCTTGCATCGAGTTCGGGCGCAGACGCGCTTTCGCGACCGCCTGCAGCGCGGCGATTTCGATCCGCGTCATTTACCGCAGCGGGTTAGCATCATCGGCGTGTCCGCGCTCCCGCCGCTAGATTTGGAACTGCTGGCTGCGTTGGCGCGTTACCTCGATCTTCATCTGTTCCTGTTAGACCCCTGTCAGGAATACTGGGGCGATATCCAGGCGGAACGCGACTTGGCCCGCTTGGGTGAGGAAGTCGATCCCGATACCGCCTATCTGACCGTCGGCCATCCTTTATTGGCGTCTCTGGGCAAGCAGGGACGGGATTTTCTGGACCTGGTGCACGCCTATCCCCGCCACGAATGGGAAGACTTTGTCGAACCAGAAGGCGCTACGCTGTTGCAGCGGTTGCAAGCCGATATCCTGCACTTGTGTGCGCGCGGCGATGATGAGCATCCACCATTGCCGTTGCAAGCCACTGATCAGTCGCTCCAGATTCACGCCTGCCACAGCCCGCTGCGCGAGGTGGAAGTGCTGCACGATCAGTTGCTAGCGCAATTTGCCGCAGATCCGAGCTTGCGGCCTGCCGACGTGATCGTTATGACGCCCGACATCACCCGCTATGGACCGCTGATCGAAGCGGTCTTCGCCAGCGCACCGGCTGAGCGCTACATTCCGTTTAGCCTGGCGGATCGGGGCGCGCCGGCTGAGCAGCCCTTGGTGGAAGCCTGGTTTGCGTTGTTAGATTTGGGGGGTGGCCGCTTCGACGCCAGCCAGGTTTTGGACTTGCTGGAGTTGCCCGCCGTGCGTCGGCGCTTTGCGCTGGATGAGGCGGATGTGGAGCAGATTCGGCGCTGGACGCGCGCCGTGGGCATTCGCTGGGGTCTCGACGCGGCGGCGAAAGCGGCCTGGGGCTTGCCGGAAACCGTTGAACATACCTGGCGACTGGGGCTGGATCGCTTGCTGCTGGGTTACGCGCTGCCGGGTGAAGGGCGTGATTTATACGCCGATCTATTGCCTTATGACGATGTGGAGGGTAGCGCGGCGCAAGCGTTGGGCCATTGGCGTACCCTGGTCGAAAGCCTGGTGGAGCTGGATGCTGAGCTGCGCGCGCGGCGGCCATTGGCGGCCTGGGTAGAGCAGCTGAATGCAGTGCTGGAGCGATTTTTTGCGCCCCGCGAGCGTGAAGAGCAGGAAGTGCAGCAGGTGCGCGATGGCTTGGCCACCCTGCGGCATCAAGCGGAGCTGGCTGACTTTACCGAACCTGTAAGTCTAGCTGTGGTGAAGTCCGCGTTGCGCAACGAACTGAACACCCAGGAAGGCATCGCCGGGCGCTTTCTGAGCGGCAGCGTCACTTGTGGTGCCCTTACCCCGATGCGCAGCCTGCCGTTTGCAGTGATCGCCTTGCTGGGTATGAACGACGATGCCTATCCGCGTCCACGTCATACCATGGATTTTGACCGGATGGCGACTCGGTTCCGGCGCGGTGATCGCGCCCGCCGTCACGATGATCGCTATTTATTTCTGGAAATACTGCTGTCGGCCCGTCGCTGTCTTTTGATCAGCTATGTTGGTCAAAATGTGCGCGACAATACCGCACTGCCTCCGTCGGTCTTAGTCAGCGAATTACTGGATACTGTGGAGCGGGGTTTCTATTGCCCTGACGGGGGGAAAACCGGCACACAACTGACAACGCGCCATCCCTTACAAGCTTTCAGTCGCCGCTATTTTAGTGGGCAGGGGGGGCTGTTTAGTTATGCCAGCGAGTGGCTCGAAGCGAGCCGAAGGCTAGGGCAGAGTGCGCGCGTGCCGATGCCGCTATTGACCGCGTTGCCAGAACCCGAACCAGCCCTGCGGCAAGTGACGCTGGAAAATTTAGTCGCTTTTTTTCGCAACCCAGCGCGGTGGCTGTTGCGGGAACGGCTGGGCATCCGGCCCACTGAGGCCGAGGAGGAGCTGACGACACATGAACCGTTTGTGCTGGATGGGTTGGAATACTATCAGGTTTTAGGCCACGCTCTGGAATTGCAACGAGCTGGCCAGTCGGCGACGACGACGGCCGCCATTCTGCGCGCCAGCGGCGCATTGCCGCACGGTCAGGTCGGCGACTGTGTGTTCGCGCAGGTATGGGACCGGGTCACGCGGTTCGCAGGACGCTTGGGGCGTTTGCTGCCGCGCCAAGCGCCGGAACCTGTGGAGCTGGTGTTTAAGGTCGGTGAATTCACGCTCAGTGGCCGCTTGACCGGTCTCACACCGGTGGGTCGGGTGGGGTATCGGTTGGCTACGATTAAGGCGAATGATTACTTGAATCTGTGGTTGTACCACCTGGCCCTTAACGTGGTCGCCACACCCGAAGACGCGCGGTGTAGCTATTGGGTGGCAGAAAACGAAACGGTGCTGCTGGAGCCGGTTGCTGACGCCTCTGCTCATCTTCTGCGCTTGCTGCAATGGTACTGGCGAGGAACCCAGCGCTTGGTGCATTTCTTTCCCAAGAGTGCGCTTACCTATGTCGAAACTCTGCGCCAGGAAAAAGATCAACAAGCCAATCGTGCCTTGCACGCTGCCCATAAGCAATGGGTTGGCGGCGATTTCCAGCAAGCGCCCCCGGAGGGCCAAAATGTGTATTATCAACTAGCCTTTGGAGATACGGATCCGCTAGATTCTGAATTTGAGGAGATGGCCGTGGCGATCTTTGCCCCGATTTTTGCTGCGCGTAGTACGCAAGTGGGGGTGGACTAATCGCCTAACACAATGAAGGCGGCGAAGGCGGCTGACTTTTCAACCGAAAGGTCTAGCCAATGTCGGTCGAACAGGGTAGTATTCCACCCTCGTTTTTATGAGGGGCAGTAGCTCAGTTTGGGAGAGCGCCGCGTTCGCAATGCGGAGGTCGAGGGTTCGATCCCCTTCTGCTCCACCAAGTTTCAAACTCATGTATTCCTGACCCCGCTAAGGAGCAAACCTTAGCGGGGTTTTCTTCTTCTCTCTGTTCTATCCCGTTTTGGACTCGATAAGAAAAGAAGGGGCGACGCTTGCGCCTCGCCCCTTTACTGGATTTGGTGGGCCGTGTGCGATTCGAACGCACGACCAACAGATTAAAAGTCTGGATAAACATCTTAAATCTCTTTGATTTGATTGGTATTTTTCTTTTTATTCCAAATACTTAAAGACACCACAACAACCCGCAATCCTCTAAAATAACGCCGTTAATTGCCATATTCTGGACAATCGGTGGACAACAGAACTCACTTTTTGACCTTCCTTATGGACGCAACTATCACAATCAGCCGGTTATTTTTTCAATGAAGGACATTTAATGGACAATAGACGGAAATAACTCATAAAAATATAATTAATTTCATATATTTATATTTTTTTATAATCAGATTATTAATCTGTTGTTGTGATTGACGGCCACTTATTGTAGACTTTTGCCATGTTTTGAAGCCTGGAAGCAAGAGAGTGGCGACCATCAACAAACACACGGCCAACGATGGCAAGGTAACCCACCGAGTACGAATCAGGATGAAGGGATATCCGATTCAAACTGCCAGTTTCGAGCGGTTGACCGACGCTAGGCGATGGGCGCAACAAACTGAAACCGCCATCCGCGAAGGGCGCTATTTCAAAGCCCGCGAAGCCCAACGCCACACCGTAGCGGAACTTATCGAGCGCTACACGTTGGATATACTCCCTCGCAAGAAGGGCCGCAGTGTTCAGATTCAAGGTGCGCAACTGGCTTGGTGGCGTGAACAGTTGGGCAAGCTTACCCTGGCAGATATCACCCCACCCCTGATTGCTCAATACCGAGATAAGCTATTGGCTGGCTATCCTGATAGCAAACCTCGCTCCCCCTCTACCGTGGTGCGCTATCTGGCGGCTTTGTCGCATTGCCTGACTATTGGTGTGAAGGAATACCAATGGCTCGATGATTCCCCGATGCGCAAAGTCACCAAGCCCAAGGAACCACGCGGCCGGGTGCGCTTTTTGTCGGATGATGAAAGAATCCGGCTGCTTGCAGCCTGTGAGGCAAGCGCCAACTCCTATCTATTCCCCGTAGTGGTGCTGGCTCTATCGACCGGGATGCGTGCAAGTGAAGTGATGAACCTGGAATGGCGCGATGTGGATTTAGCACGCGGCTGGATAACTCTACGCGACACGAAGAATGGCGAACGGCGTGGTGTTCCCTTGGCGGGTAAGGCACTTGACTTGTTAAGGCAACACGCCAAGGTTCGGCGATTGGATACCCCGTTGCTATGGCCCGGTAAGGAGTATTCCGACAAGCCGATGGATTTACGCCAGCCGTGGGAAAAGGCCATCAACCAGGCAGCGATTGAGGACTTCCGCTTCCATGACTTGCGCCATTCCGCAGCATCCTATCTGGCGATGAACGGCGCTAACCTGAACGAAATTGCAGCCGTGCTAGGCCACAAAACCCTGAATATGGTGCAACGCTACGCCCATTTGTCCGAATCGCATAAGGCCAGCGTGGTTGCGGCGATGAACAGCCGGATATTCGGCTGATGGTGCGGTGACATTGGAAGACATAACGTGACAACCATGATATTTCGGGAACATGCCTTGCTACGGATGGCGGAACGCGGAATACGCCATCAGGATGTCAAGGCAACGCTGGAGCACGGTGAAGTCATCCGGCATTACCCGGAAGATACTCCGTACCCCAGCCGTCTACTGTTGCACTGGATTGAAGGGCAACCGCTGCATGTGGTGGCGGCCCCTGCTGGTGGCGATACCGAAATCATCATCACGGCTTACCGACCGGAAGCTACCCTGTGGGAACCCGACTTTAAGAGGAAGCGGCCATGAACTGCGTGATTTGTAAGACAGGCGGACTACAGCCCAAAGCGGTATCGGTAACCGTAGACCGCCAAGGCGCGTTGCTGGTGGTGCAAGGCGTTCCCGCCCTGGTGTGCGACAACTGCGGCGAACGCTATTTTGAGGATGCGGTATCCGCAAGATTGCTGGAGTTAACCGAACAGACATTGCAACCCGGTGTAAGCCTGGATGTGCGCCAGTACCAACGCCAAGCAGCATGACAGCCGTTATAAACCGGCAAGGCGTTAAAGCAGCAATAGGCGAATAAGGGAGGCGAGTTAAAAATAGGTTGGGGCGGCCCCGGTAGCACGGGCAACCGCCCCTTGTCATTTCAGTAGCCTGGAGACTTGGAAGATGACGGACGAAGATGATACCCGGCAATCGGCACGGTTGCCACTGACAGAACGAGCAAAACGCGGCTTACTACCCAAGGAATCAGAATTGTGGCTGTTTGAAATCATGGAGCTAGAATTTCCCACGGCAATAATTACGCAACAGAAAAAACAATTAGATTATACCGAGTGGGAAAACGCTATTGATGCAGCGATACGATTTGGAATTTTAGAAGGCCCTTATCGTCAGCAAGTTCAGGAATCAGAAACTTATCACTTTCCTGATACTAGCAAATGGGCTAATTTCCATCCTATGCCACAAACTATTCATGTTATGGGATATAGCGATTGGCGATTACCACGCGAATCTTACCGAGCTTGGCGAACAACCCAAGCTAATCCCCCGGCCGGTTCCATTATTCATCTATGGTTAGGAGCTACCCTTACACCTCCTAAATCTGAACCGATACATAGGCAAACGACAGAACTAAGCGCGTCGGGTAGTCGCCACCCAGCAGAGATGCGCCAATGCGTTACCGATAAGGCTCAGTTTTTGGAAAATGCAACATGGCAAGGAACACAGCAAGCTACTGTAAATAATCATCCAGAAGCATCCCGTTTCAAAGCACGGTATGACACCCCAACTTTATTGAGATGGGTAAGTGAGATTGACCCCCGCCCTAAAGATAAGCGTGGTGGACGCCCTCATAAAAAATGAACCCGAAAACCCCTATCTTTACAGAAAAGGGATTTCTATTTAGACGCTAGTTTATTTCAAAAAAAGCCTAGTGAATCCTATTGCCACATTCGGCAACAATGAGGATTCACCAGCATGACCCCGCTTACAGCGCTTACAGTTCGCCAACTCAGCGAACGCTTCCCCGCATTCTCCGAACCCGCTTTGCGCAATCTGATTTTTTGCGCAAAGCCTCGCCCTTCCTCCAAAGGCATTATTCCAGGCAATGGCCTAGCTCCCGCCATCATTCGGATTGGCCGGAAGGTTTTGATTGACGCGGAGCAGTTTCAAAGCTGGCTGCGCAATAAGCAAGGTGAATCTCATGGCGCGTCGGCTTAACACCACCCAACTCCATTGGGTGCAAACCCAGCTTTTGGCTGGAGTAGCGCTCACTCATCAGACACTAATCAAGGTTTGTGGAGGACGTGGCGGTTGGCGATTGGCAGCACTAATCCACATACTCAGAAAGAGGGGCTGGCCTGTCAAATCAACAACTGTTGACGGCGGCTGTGTTGCGAATCCGGCGGTGTGCTACTGGCTACCTAAAGGTTGGCAGCCCAGCTCTATACCGGCTCAGCTTGAGATGCACCTGTGAATGACCGCTCATCGATACCGAGAAATATCCCATTCTGGATAGCGACTCAGCCCGGCGCGGGATGTGGCTACAGCTTTACGCCATCGCTGATGTGCTGGAAGCCACTAGCAAGGCGATACAGCAAAAGGGGTTCAACTAATGGCCCACATTAATAGGACTAGCCCTATAAAGCGGCGTAGTCGCTCCGAAGTAGCCAGCATCAAGGCTTGGCTTTACGACACGCTGGCAGAAAAAAACCCGATGACAGTTAGGCAGGTGTTCTACCAAGGGGTATCGTCTGGCGTCATTGCCAAGACGGAAACCGAGTACAAGCAGACGATTTGCCGACTACTGACGGATATGCGCAAAGCGGGCGAACTGCCCTGGCGCTGGCTGGCGGATAACACCCGCTGGATGCGCAAGCCAAGAACGGAAATCGGACTGGCGGCGATGCTTGACAGGACGGCCGAAACCTACCGGCGGGCGCTGTGGGAACAACAACCCGCCTATGTCGAAATCTGGCTAGAGAAAGACGCCCTGGCCGGTGTGCTGTATGAGGAAACCGAATCGTGGGATGTGCCGCTGATGGTAACCCGTGGCTATTCCTCTCATACGTTTCTGGCCAGTGCGGCGGAAACCATCCGGGAAGTCGGCAAGCCCGTCTATCTCTACTACTTCGGTGATTACGACCCCAGCGGCGTACATATTCCGCAAGTGATAGAGCGCCAGCTACGGGATATGGCGGCGGGTGCGGAAATTCACTTCAAGCGAGTGGCTGTCAATCCTTCGCAAATCACCGCGTGGAATTTGCCCACCCGCCCCACCAAGAAAACGGATTCACGCGCCAAATCCTTCAAGGGCGAATCGGTTGAAGTAGACGCCATCCCGCCAAAAACCCTACGGGCGCTAGCCCATAACAGCATCGTCCGGCATATCGACGAAGCGATTTATCAAAGGACGCTGGATATTGAAAAGCTGGAACGGGAAACACTGGTAAAGGTGGCGGGCTGGTTTCATCCCGACGAAGAGGAAGCCCCCGCATGATTTCCGTTGAAACCCTGAAGGCCGCTATCAATCCAGCGGATCTCTACCGTGCGGCGCTCCCAAATTTGAAAGGCAAACCCAATGCCCAGGGCTGGATTCTGGCAGTGTGTCCCTTTCACGGCGATTCCGCTCCGTCTCTCTCCGTCAATCTCAAGCATGGCGGGTTTCATTGCTTCGGGTGTGGAGAAAAGGGCGATTGGGTTGCTTTTCACGCCAAGCTGAATCGTTTGTCTTTCCGTGACGCAGTGAACGATTTAGCGCGGCGGTATTTACTGACTTGGGAGAGGCAGCCTTGAAGGCTGTATCGTTACTGTTAAAAGCCCTGAATCAATAAGGCCCCCTTGATTAATTAAACAATGCTCATTTATAGATAAATCAATATTATACAGGGAACGCTAATATGTTATTGCAACGATACGGCGGATGGCTTGCGGCCTGCTTCAAAAGCACGATTCAGCCAAACCCCAAAAGAAAAACCCGCATCCCATGAAGAGCCTTAACAACCTCACAGGAGCGGGCGAATCCCAAACGGAACAGTCTGGATTCTACCCCGCTCCCACATCCGGTGGAATCCTCTATGAACAGTGAGAAAGCCTCACCTTTAGCCCGGCCTGGATTTGTTCCTGAAACCTGGAAAGACCGTGCGGGCGCGTTCTACTCCTTTACTGCGTGCTGGTGGTATCGCAATGCAGCAGGCGAACCTATCGGCGCGGTAGCGCGGTTTGATTCCACCCATGGTAGCGGAAAGCAGATTATTCCCTTTTTCAAGTCGGATGGGCACGGCGGCTTTAAGGCGGGCGGCCCTTCCAAGCCGGTGCTGTTTGGCGCGGAACAGCTAAACGGGCGCAAGGTTCCAGCATTTTTGGTGGAAGGTGAAAAGGTGGCGGCGGCCCTGCAATCGCTCGATTTAGCGGCTGTCACCTCCCAAGGCGGTGCCAACAAGGCGGCGGGCGGCGATTGGGCAGCGCTGGCGGGTGTGCCTCTGGTGTACTTGCTTCCCGATTGCGACCCACCCGGCGAAGCCTACGCGCGGGATTCATGCAAGGCGCTGTCTCGACTGCAACCCACCCCAGCCGTTCGGGTAGTCCGATTGCCCGAACTGCCCGACAAAGGCGACGCGGCGGATTGGCTGGCAGAACGATTGCCCGGTTGGAACGGTTTCGACCCCATACCTCAAGAGCAGCGCGACCAACTGGCGGCGGAATTACTGGCCCTGGTGGAAGCGACCAGCGAACCCGCCCCGACTGACTGGCTTCAGGAACCGGCGAATCCAAAGCCCCCGCAAGGCAAGCCTCCCAAAGCGGTAGGGCGCTATGTGGCGACGCCCAGCGGAATCAAGGCGATTGGCTTCGACCGCAACGGCGAACCCCAAGAAGAACCCCTATGCAACTTCACGGCGCGAATCATTGCGGAAACCGCGCGATGATGGCCAAGAGGTTCATTTGTTGCTGACCTTGGATGGTGAACAAGGCGGGCACTCGCTACCGGCGGTGCATGTCGGCTTCGACACCTTCAACGGCATGGGTTGGCCCGCGAAGCATTGGGGAAGCCATTGCATCGTTGAACCCGGCATGGCCACCAAAGACAAGTTGCGGGCGGCGATTCAGCATCTTTCCCATGCGGCCGAAGCAGTAGAGCGGCGTACCGTCTACACCCATACCGGCTGGCGCAAGGTGGCGGGTGTGTGGCTCTACCTACACGGTGGCGGCGCTATCGGCGCGGCTGGCCCAGCGGCCGGAATCGAGGTGGACTTAGGCGACTTGGCCCACTACGCATTTCCGGCCCCATCGGCCAATTCCAAGGAACGACTGGCGGCGGCGGCTTCGCTGGCCTGTCTGGATTTGGCCCCCTTAACGGTAACCTTGCCCTTGCTGGCCTGTGTTTATCTCGCTCCCTTCTCCCAAGCCCTGCATGTTGATTTTATGCCCTGGCTGGAAGGCCCCTCGCAAAGCCAGCAAAGCAGCGTTGCGGCGGTAATGTTGGGGCATTTCGGCGCGGCCATCGACAGGGTTTCTTCAACCGCTTCCTGGTTGGATTCAGCCAACGCCATCGAAGGAAAGCTGTTCGCTCTGGCGGATACCCTGGCGGTGATTGATGACTACGCGCCCCAGCCATCGGCCCCCGCACAAAACCAACTGGACACGACTGCAAGCCGGGTGATTCGCAGTTGCGGCAACCGCCAAGGGCGCGGCCGGTTACGGGCGGATTTATCGCGGCGGCCGGAGCGCTACCCGCGTGGGCTGGTGCTGGGGACGGCTGAACAGTGGCCCCTTGGCGAGTCCATCAATGCGCGCTTATTCGGTGTGAGCCTGAAACGCGGTGAGGTGAACCTTGCTCAGCTTTCGGAGTGCCAAACGGCGGCGCGGCGTGGGTTGCTGGCCCGCTGTATGGCCGATTTCATCCAAGGGCTGGCCCATCGGTATGAAACCACGATTGCCGACAGCCGACGTGCATGGGAAGACTATCGAGCGGCGGCGCTGCAACAAGGTTTGGACGGGCGGGCACCTGAGCAGGTGGCGTTCCTGCTGGTGGGAATGCAACTGGCCTTGCAGCACTGGCGGCAATGCGGTTTGAGCGTTCCCGTTTTGCCAGTGGTAGAAACCTTGATGGAACTGGCACGGCATCACAGCCGACACGTCGCCGATAGCCAACCCGCTGAACGTTTTCGGGCGGCCCTGGTGGATGTGCTCGCCAGTGGTGCAGCCCATGTGGAACCTCTAGCAGCCGATGGCGGCAAAGGCCATTCCCCGGAACCGCTACATGGCCGCCATATCGGTTGGCATAACCCGACCAAGGGCGAGCTGTACCTTCTATCGGTTCCTACGCTGGAAGTCATCAACGAAGCGCTCCGTAAAGGGGATAGCCCGTTGAATATCCGGCCGCGCGCCTTGTGGCGGCAATGCCAGCAACGCGGGTTGCTGCTTCCCGGTAACCAGACAGCAACCGGGCAAGAAACCACCCGCAATGTCTGGATTGTTGGGAAATCTGAGCGTGTCTTGACCTTCTTAGCCTCTGAAGTGTGGACGGATGCTTAACGCTATATGCCCCCTATCTATCAGAATCCGTAATTTCCGTAATTTCCGTAATTTGCAAAAAAATTCATATAAAAATCATCATATTATTCATTACGGATTTGCAAGATATAGCGCGCGATTCCGTAATGAAATCCGTAATGTGGGCTGTGGAGTGGCACGGCGATTTAACTTCCATTACGGAATGCATTACGGATTTTTTCAATTCCGTAATGCGTAACTCTATGATTTCAAAAGGCGCATTACGAAAATTACGGAAATTACGGATTTTTTATAGATGGGAGAGACTATAGGCGCAAACGATGTTTGCAAACGCGGGCGGCGGATTGTCCAGCAGTTGTCCATCAAGCGGCCGCTTGTGGCGGCGGAATCTGCAAATCTTTAGGAATTCGTGACAACCGAACTATAAGGGCGATGCAACCATTTATAAAATTAAGTTATCAGTATGAATATTGAAATGTCTTTTATTCATAAAAAGGCATAAGGATTTACCCTTATAAAACTACTGTGGATTGTTGCGCTTGGTTGCCAGCAGGTGGACAACCAGTGGACAACAGAAAAAATAAAGGGGCTAGACATTCGCCTAACCCCTTGTTTTATCTGGTGGGCCGTGTGCGATTCGAACGCACGACCAACAGATTAAAAGTCTGCTGCTCTACCGACTGAGCTAACGGCCCTTGAAAGGGCGGTCATGGTACAGCAATTCACCAAAATCACAAAGCTTGTTTAGCGCAACGACTTCTTGCTGCGTGGTTGTTGATTGATAGTGCACCTGAATTTACTAACACCACCAGGCTTGTTCAGCGCAATGACTCCAGGCGGCGCTTCGCCAGACTGGCGGCCGGGGTGTCGGGATAGACTTTGACGAGCTTTTCCAACACAGTGCGCGCCTGCTCGGCTTCTCCCTGCTCACTGTAGAGATAGCCAAGCTTCAGTAAAGCATCTGGCAACCGCGTGCTTTGTGGGTGTTGCAGACCAAGATTGATGAACGTCTCTTGGGCTGCGGCTTGATTTCGATTCAGGTAATACGCCTCACCCAGCCAGTAGTGCGCCTCGCCCGCGCGCGCGCTGTTGGGATACGTCTGCAGAAAGTGTTGCCACGCCTTGATGGCCGCTGGATAGCGTCCCTCGCGCAAAGCGTCCAGGGCAGCCTCATAGTCTGCCGCTTCCGCGCCAACTGGGTCTGCAGCAGTTGTGGCGGACGCTGCGGCTGGCGTGGTTGGCGCGGATGAAACGCTGCGGCTGCTCTCCGCTGGCGTCGACGCGGGCTGCGTATCCGTAGACGCTGCGGCGGCTGTTGCTGGAGGCGGCGCAGGGGCTGAGGGGGTGGCCATGGCCTGGTTTTGAGCGAGTCTTTCCAGCCAATGGCGTTGTACTTCCAGCTCGCCGCGCAAATACCGCACCTCACTTTCCAGCTGCTCGATCCGTTGCAGCAGTTCCAAGGTTAGCTCGCTGTCTGGGAGGGATTGCGCGGACGCCGTGCCGGATGGCAATCCACCGCCCAACCAGAAAACGATCAGCCACGCTACGCCAGGTCTGGTCATAAGGGTAACTCGTCGCTCAGTACATGATTTCCACGCGCCGGTTCAGCGCATAGCTTTCTTCGCTCTGGCCGCTGGAAGCCGGGCGTTCCTCGCCATAGCTCACCACCCGGATCTGCTGGGGCGCCACGCCTGTGGCGATCATGGACTGACGCACCGCGTTGGCCCGGCGCTCGCCCAGCGCAATGTTATATTCGCGACTGCCCTGTTCGTCGGTATGTCCTTCCAACTGCGTGATAATTTGTCGATTGCTCATTAGAGAGCGGGCATTAGCCGCGACAACCGCCTGGCCTTCCGCCGGTATGTCGGCGCTGTCAAAAGCGAAATAGACGATGCGATCGGCCGATACAGTGCCTCCCCCCGCCACTGGCTGGCCAACTCCCCAAGTGCTGGGTGGAGCGCCCGTCGTGCCTCCGGTTGCATCGTAGGCATCATATTGGCTCGGGGCTTGTCCATAAGCATAGCTTTGGGCTTCGCCGCCCGGTTGTCCAATCAGGCCCTCTTGTGCAGTGGCATCTTGTTGAACGCCGGTTTCTTGCCCCGCAGTATTTTCGCTGGTCGAGGCACAGCCGAACAGGAGCGCAAGCGCGGCGGCGGCCAGCAGGTTTCGAGTGACATAGTGCATGGCGATACTCCCCATTACTAAAGTGACTAAAGTGAACGATAAGCTTAGCGGCCGTAGGGTGCCCAGACCGGGTCGCGGCCATTGCCCCGCAGATCAAAGTCCTGTTTGACAGCCCCATCCAAAGACACCGCCTTCAAGCGCTGGCCGTTGGAGTAAATGATCATTTTGCCGTTCGGCGCAAAGCTGGGCGATTCATCCAGCCCACCGTTGGTGAGTACCCGGAACTGACGGCTTTGTAGGTCCAATACTGCAATATAAAAACGGCCATTGCGCCGATGCACCATGGCGATGGTGCGGCCATCCGGCGAAATAGTTGGGCGGGCATTGTAATCACCCTGGAAAGTGAGCCGTTGCGCCTGTCCTCCGCCAGGGCTGATCCGGTACAACTGCGGTGCACCACCCCGATCCGAAGTGAAGACCATGCTGCCATCCGGCAGCCAGACCGGCTCGGTGTCAATGGCGCTGCTGTTGGTGAGACGGATAGGGCTCTGGGTTGCCAGGTCCAGCGCGTAGATTTCTGGGTTGCCATCCTTGGACAGAGTGAACGCCAGCCGTTGGCCATTGGGCGACCAAGAGGGTGCGCCGTTGATACCGGGTGCAGCGGATACGACACGCCGAGCACCGCTGTAGACATCCTGAACGATGATTTTGGGCTGTCGGCCTTCAAAGGAGACATAAGCTAGCTTACCGCTATCCGGCGACCAGGAGGGCGACATAAGGGGCTGGCTGGAGCGTAGAATGACGCGCGGATTCTGGCCATCGGCGTCGGCGACCACCAGATACCAAAAACCACGATTACTCGCAATATAAGCAATACGGGTTGCCGCCAGGCCTTTTTCGCCCGTGAGTTTTTCATAGATCAGATCGCTAATGCGATGGGCCACCGGACGTAACTGATTAGGCGGTACGTCAAAGGATAAATTGAGCAGGGCAGCACCTTGCGCACCGGCGAGTTGAAAGCGCACAACATAGCCACGAGCACCGCCAGGCTGGGCTTGCCCGGTTACCGAATAGTCCGCTGGTGATCCAGCGGGTTGTGGCGCAATTTTTCCGGTTCGTTTTAGATTGGCTGCGATGATCCCAGCAATGTCTTCAGGAGCGCCGCCGCCAAATGGCGCAATCGCTATCGGGATGCCGTTGCCCTCAATGCCCTTGGTGATGTCAATGGTGAGCGGCTGGGCGAGAGCGAAGCGACTGACCAGCAACAGGGCCATGATCCCGAACAGATTTTTCATGGTTATCAACACCTAACCTCCTGGTCTGAAACGAAAATTGAAGTTTCGAAATCTGGAAAGAACTGCGGCGTCGGCGGGGACTGGTAGCGGCGATGCTTTGCGCACAGCGGCGAGGGCGGAGTTGTCGAATGCGGTGTCGCCACTACTATGGACAATCTGCGCGCTGGTGACCGCGCCGGATGACATCATAGTGATGCGAAGCGTACAGGACAGGCCACTACTACTCGACGGCGGTAACGACCAGTAGCGTTCGACACGCTGTCTAATCAAGGCTGCATGCCGTGCTACGGCTTCGCCAATAAACTGTTCACGAGACGCCAACTCCTGAGCTAGTTTACGAGCTTCTTCTGCTTTTCGCTTGGCCTCTTCAGCTACTGCTTGACGCTTGGCCTCATTGGCGGCGGCCTGACGTTTAGCTTCCTCCGCAGCAGCTTGACGCTTCGCCTCATTAGCGGCCTTACGCGCTTCCTCAGCCGCTGCTTGACGCTTCGCCTCATTAGCAGCCTTACGCGCTTCCTCAGCCGCTGCTTGACGCTTCGCCTCATTAGCGGCCTTACGCGCTTCCTCAGCCGCTGCTTGACGCTTCGCCTCATTAGCGGCTTGACGCTTGGCTTCAGCGGCGGCTTCCTGGCGAGCCTCATTAGCGGCTTGACGCTTGGCTTCAGCGGCGGCTTCCTGGCGAGCCTCATTAGCGGCTTGACGCTTGGCTTCAGCGGCGGCTTTTTGGCGAGCCTCATTAGCGGCTTGACGCGCTTCCTCAGCCGCTGCTTGACGCTTCGCCTCATTGGCGGCTTGACGCTTTGCCTCATTAGCGGCTTGACGCTTGGCTTCAGCGGCGGCTTCCTGGCGAGCCTCATTAGCGGCCTTACGCGCTTCCTCAGCCGCTGCTTGACGCTTCGCCTCATTAGCGGCCTTACGCGCTTCCTCAGCGGCGGCTTGACGCTTTGCCTCATTAGCGGCTTGACGCTTCGCTTCGCTAGCGGCTTTACGCGCTTCCTCAGCCGCTGCTTGGCGCTTCGCCTCATTAGCGGCTTGACGCTTGGCTTCAGCGGCGGCTTCCTGGCGAGCCTCATTAGCGGTCTTACGCGCTTCCTCAGCCGCTGCTTGACGCTTCGCCTCGTTAGAGGCCTGGCGCTTAGCCTCATTAGCAGCCTTACGGGCTTCAGCGGCGGCTTCCTGACGTTTGGCCTCATTGGCGGCCTTACGCGCTTCCTCCGCAGCAGCTTGACGCTTCGCTTCACTAGCGGCCTTACGCGCTTCCTCGGCGGCGGCCTGGCGCTTCGCCTCATTAGCGGCTTGACGCTTGGCTTCAGCGGCGGCTTCCTGGCGAGCCTCATTAGCGGCCCTGCGGGCTTCCTCCGCAGCAGCTTGACGCTTCGCTTCACTAGCGGCCTTACGCGCTTCCTCAGCAGCGGCTTGACGCTTGGCTTCAGCGGCGGTTTCCTGGCGGGCTTCTTCGGCAGCAGCTTGGCGCTTCGCTTCTTCAGCGGCCTTGCGAGCTTCCTGCCGAGCTTCTTCAGCAGCCTGTTTTTTAGCTTCAATGGCAGCCTGTTCTTTAGCCGCTGCTTCACGGCGCTCTCGTTCGCGCTGGCGGTGGAGTTCCGCTTGACGCTGTGCTTCTGCTTCCCGCGCCGCTCGTTCTAATTGGGCCTGTTTCTCCTCTTCCTGGCGTCGACGCAATTCTTCCTGCGCCTGCCGTTCCTGCTCTTCTCGGCTGGCGATTTCATCTACAAATTCTGACTGAATGGGTTCAATGTCCTGCTGCTGTTGGGGGTGCGATGCGCCGGACAGATTTAAATTAAACAAAAAGAATACCGCTGCAACGACATGCACCGCGACGGCAATGACCGTGGCTGCAAGATCTTGATGGCGCGACCGGCGTTCCCAATTCATCGGAGACAACTACTCGCTGGACGGCGGATCCGGCGGTGCGGTGGACAAACCAACCTTGGCCGCGCCCGCTGCTTTCAGCGCCGCCATGGCCTGAATAACCTGCTCGTAGCGCACCTCTTTGTCGGCGCGAACCAGCACCGGCGGCTGTGGCGTACGCTGCAACCAGCCCTCAATTTCCGCTTGTCGTGGCGTCAGCTTTTGGCAATCCACCGCTTGCGCTTTTGCTGAGCCGATATTGAAGTAACACCCCCCATCCCGCTGCACCGATAGCACCAACACCGCGGTTTCCGGCGTTCGGGCATCCAGTGACTCAGCGGGGGCCTTGGGTAAATCCACCTCAACGCCCTGGTTAAGCAAAGGTGCGGTGACCATGAAAATCACCAGCAACACCAACATCACATCGATGTACGGGACGATATTGATTTCCGCCTTGAGGCGGCCATGCGAGCTGCGGCGGGCCATGGGGTCAATCCAAGTGGTCAGACGACGGCGCGCGCGCCGCATCCAGATGACTCTTGCGCAGATTGTAGGATTGGCGCTGGAGAATGTTGGAGAACTCTTCCATAAAGGTCTCGTAGCGATTGGCCAGCCGGTCCACCTCATGGGCGTAACGGTTATAGGCGATTACCGCTGGAATGGCAGCGAACAAACCCATGGCAGTTGCGACCAAGGCCTCGGCGATGCCCGGCGCAACTTGGGCCAGGGTCGCTTGCTGCGCCAGGCCCAGCGCCCGAAAGGCGTTCATGATGCCCCAAACGGTGCCGAACAACCCAATATACGGGCTGGTCGATCCAGTGGTCGCCAGCAAGGACAGATACATTTCCAGATGATCCAGTTCCCGCGACCCAGTGGCCCGCATCGCCCGTTGCGCGCCGCTGACGACAGATTCTGGATCCACACTCAGCTGAGAGCGCAAGCGCAGGAATTCCTGAAAGCCGGCCAAAAAGATGGCCTCCAAGCCCCACACATCCTCTTTCTGCTGCTTGATGCGCGAGTAGAGTGACGCCAGATCGATACCTGACCAGAAATCGTCCTCAAATTGATCAACCGCCTGTTTAGCAGAATTCAGGACCAACGCTTTTTTGACGATGACCCACCACGAACCGAGCGAGATCAACACCAGCAACAGCATGATCAATTGGACGATCAGGCTCGCGTTGGCGATCAGGCTCCAAAACGACATATCATGCATCACCGGTCATCTCCCTTAGCAAATCCTGTGGCATTCGACAGGCTTGAAAATGGTCCGCGTCGATGCAGGCCACCTTGACGCGCGCATCGCACAACAACTCCCCAGATTCGGGGCGGCGGATGGCCTGCGCGAAGGTCAGGCTCGCCCCTCCCGCTATCGCAATGCGGCTGGCTACCTCTAGGCAGTCGTTGAAGCGGGCTGGCCGATGATAGTCTACGTGCAGCCGCCTGACCGCGAATAGCAAACGCCGGTCGCGCAGCAGTCCATCCTGCTCAAAGCCGTGCGCGCGCAACCATTCGGTGCGGGCGCGCTCCATGAACTTTAGGTAGTTGGCGTAGTAGACCACGCCGCCGCTATCGGTATCCTCGTAATAAACCCGAACGGGCCAGACAAAGGTTTCCATGTTCCGGTAAAATTCGATCTCAGTGAGAAAAAATGCACATCCCCCGATCCATAGATCGGCATAAACTTTGTGGAGAATCTCGCCATGCGCATTCCTTTATTGCCAGTCCTGTTGTTGGTGGTATTGCCCACATTCGCGGCGGCGCTGACCTTCGAGGAGGTTGATACCGACGGCGATGGCCTCATTAGCGCCGACGAAGCCGCCAACGTCGAAGGCCTGGAGTTTGAGGCCGCCGACGCCGATAACGATGGTACGCTCAGCGTGGACGAGTACGAGATTGCTCTGGAAAATCTAGCGCCACCCGAAGAGGGCGAGCCGACAGCCGCTGCTGCCCCTGAGGCCAAGCCAGAGGAACCGGCTCCAAGTTCTGGCGCGGTGCAACCCGCAGCGCCCGTAACCCCTGCTAAACCAGGGGTGGCGAACTCAGCACCCGTACCTACACCCGCATCGGCTCCATCCGCTGCCAAGGTGGATGGTAAGCCGCCGGTTGCCGCTCCAGCGACCCCAAAACCATAGCCGTTCAAGGGGCGCTACCGAATAAATCCGGGGTGTTGGTCGGCGTCGCAGGGGCGCTGGTCAGGCCGAAATGGCGGTAGGCGTGCGCCGTCGCGACCCGTCCGCGCGGCGTGCGCATCAAAAAACCTTGCTGGAGCAAGAACGGTTCCAGCACGTCCTCAATGGTGCCGCGCTCCTCGCCTAGCGCCGCCGCGAGCGTATCTAAGCCCACCGGGCCACCGTTAAACTTGTCAAGTATCAGCCACAGTAGCCGCCGATCCTGCTCATCAAAGCCGCACTCATCCACCTTTAGCAAATCCAGCGCCCGTTGCGCGACCGCAACCGTAATCTGTCCATCCGCCTTAACCTGAGCGAAATCGCGCACCCGCCGCAGCAGCCGGTTGGCGATGCGCGGCGTACCACGCGAACGTCGGCCGATTTCCGCCGCGCCGTCCGGCAGGTCGATAGCGACCCCCAGAATGCGCGCCGAGCGTGCCACAATCTCGGTAAGTTCTTCCGAGGTATAAAATTCCAGTCGGTGCACGATCCCAAAGCGGTCCCGCAGCGGAGAAGTGAGTAAGCCCGCCCGCGTGGTGGCTCCCACCAGTGTGAACGGTGGCAGATCTAATTTGATCGAACGCGCTGCGGGTCCTTCGCCAATCAGAATATCGATTTGGTAATCTTCCATGGCCGGATACAGCACTTCTTCCACAACTGGACTCAGGCGATGAATCTCGTCAATAAACAGCACATCCCGCGGTTCCAGATTGGTCAGCAGGGCGGCCACATCGCCGGGGCGCTCCAGCACCGGTCCAGAGGTCTGACGCAAATTAACGCCCATTTCAGCGGCAACGATGTGCGCCAGGGTGGTTTTACCCAAGCCGGGTGGGCCAAACAGCAAGACATGATCCAGCGCCTCACTGCGGGCGCGCGCGGCATGGATGAAGATTTCCAGTTGCTCGCGCATGGCTTGCTGGCCGATGTACTCGGCCAGCCGCCGGGGGCGCACCGCCCGATCCAGAGAGGCGTCTTCGCCGTTGGCGGCTGGGGCGATCAGGCGGTCGGGAGCATTCATGGGCGCGCGTGGTTATGAAGGTTTTTAAGACCACAGCATAGGCAACGGAGGCTGAAAGACAGCTTAACGTCGTACGCTGGCCTGCAACGCCAGGCGGATAATCGATTCACTGCTTAGCTCAGCCGTTTCCAAGGATTGCACCATGCGAGAGGCTTCCGGCAACTTGTAGCCCAGTGCCACCAGCGCGCTGATGGCGTCATCGAGCGGATTAACGGCCGCCACTCCCGTCCGTCCGTCCGGCAACGCGGTTGTAATCGGCTCCAAGCCCGACTCGCCGATCCGGTCACGCAACTCCAGAATGAGCCGTTCGGCGGTTTTTTTACCAATTCCCGGCAGCCGGGTTAAGGCAGTGGCATTGCCCTCGCGCACACAGTGAGCGAACGCGGCTACGCTCATCCCCGACAGGATCAACAACGCCAGCCGTGGGCCGACGCCAGTTACGCGGATTAGATGGCGAAACAGACTCCGCTCAGCCGCGTTGGCGAATCCGTACAGCGCATGAGCGTCCTCGCGCACCACCAGGTGGGTGAGCAAGACGACCTCCGCACCAACTTCCGGCAAGCTCTGAAACGTGGTCAGTGAGGCTTCTAGCTCGTAGCCGACGCCGTGGGCGTCAATGAGCAGGGTCGGCGCTTGTTTCCAAGCGAGCAGACCGCGCAGCCGACCGATCATCGCCGCCTCCGAGTCGCCAGCGCGGCTACCGCACCGAGGCGCTGTAAGGTTTGGCGGGTGTGGCCATGGCACAGCGCGACGGCCAGCGCATCAGCGGCATCGGCGGATGGCGGCTCCGGCAGCGCCAGCAGCAGGGTTACCATGCGTTGCACCTGGGTTTTGTCAGCCGCACCGTTGCCCACCACGGCTTGCTTGATCGCGCGCGGCGCGTATTCACTGACCGGCAAGCCCGCCATCACCAAAGCGCACAAGGCCGCACCTCGTGCCTGGCCCAACTTAAGCGCGGAGTCTGGGTTGCGGTGCATGAACACCTGCTCCGCTGCCGCCTCTGTTGGTTGATAGCACTGGATGATTTCACGCACGCCGCTAAAAATGGCGTACAGCCGCTCCGGTAATGGGCGATCACTGCCGGTGTGGATGCAGCCGCTGGCGATATAGTGATGGCGTGGACCATCGATCTCAATCAGGCCATAGCCGGTAATGCGTGAGCCGGGATCGATGCCCAGCAGCCGGATGGTGGTCACGCTCAGAGCTTAGCCAAAATGGCGTCGGGGATGTCAGCGTTGGAATAGACGTTTTGGGTGTCATCCAGGTCTTCCAACAACTCGAGGAGCTTAACCATTTTCTGGGCGTCTTCGAAACCCAGCGTGATCGGTGTCGCGGCGCGCTGGGTAACTTCGGCTTCCTCCGGGGCCAGGCCCGCCGCATGCAGCGCAGCCTTAACAGCTTCGAATGCGGCCGGGTCGGTCAGAATATCCACTGAACCATCCTCATTGCTCACCACGTCATCAGCCCCGGCCTCAATGGCGATTTCCATCAGCCGATCTTCATCGCTGTCGGCGGGGTAGCTCAAGATTCCGCATTCGGTAAATTGGAAGGCTACAGAACCACTGGTGCCGAGATTGCCGCCACACTTGCTAAAAGCATGACGCACTTCCGCCACGGTGCGGTTGCGGTTGTCGGTCATGGCGTCCACCAGTACGGCCACGCCGCCAGGGCCGTAACCTTCATAACGGATTTCTTCGTACTCCACGCCATCCAGTGCCCCGGCTCCACGCTTGATCGCGCGGTCGATGGTATCGCGCGGCATGTTAGCGGTCAGCGCCTTGTCCATGGCCAGGCGCAGCCGAGCGTTAGCGCCAGGATCGCCGCCGCCCATGCGCGCCGCTACGGTGATTTCTCGAATCAGCCGGGTGAACAGTTTGCCGCGCTTGGCGTCCTGTGCGTTTTTGCGGTGTTGGATGTTCGCCCATTTACTATGTCCAGCCATGCGAAGCCTCTTAACTTGAATGCTCTGCGGTAGCGTCAGCGCCGCTCAGTCTAACAGGTTGCTACCGCGCCGCGGATGGCGGAAGCGGCCGGTGGCGAAGAAGGCGCAGGCCTGGGAAACGGCCGTTGGATCTACCAGCATTTGCATATGCGATACCGGTAAGCAGAGGTGATCGCTCATCCCAGGCAGCTGGGTTTCCACGACGGCGATCATGCCATCCGCTGGGGTCGGCATTCCAGGGAATACCAGGCCCACACCCAGGTTCAAGGTGCCTGCGATAGAGCCAAGCTGGTGCGAGGGATTCCAGGCTGGGGCGTCGCCCAGTAGGCCCCCTTCCAGGCCACGGCCCACCATGTAGCCCAGGCCGCTGTCGTGCATGATGCGGGCGGCATAACTGCCCTGGTGCGGCGTACCCAGCGTGACCACCCGGCCCGGTCGCTGCTGGGGGTGGCGATGAAATAGGTGGCGCAACACCAGCCCGCCCATGCTGTGCGCCAGAAAATGCACCACTGGTTGCTCCAGGGTTTCCACCAGCGCATTCAATTCGCTGGCGTTTTCTGTCGGGCTGCGGCTCATGGAAGGATAGGAATAATTCACCGTTTGGTAACCCGCTTCTTCCAACCAGTATTCCAGCAGTTGCATCCATAGGCCGTGCACATACAGGCCATGCACCAGCACCACCGTTTCCCGTGGGGCTACCATGATTCTTTCCTCCTCGGTGTGGGATTGCAAGGCGGGATTTTAGCGAAAATTACCCTGTTCCGGTCGGGTCATTCCGAAAATTCCGTCATCGTCTTGTAATAGTGTCAAAACGAAACTAAGATGAAAATCTGCTGCCCAACCTCACTCTGAAAAGATCATCGCCGCCGTTGGAGAAACGCCATGAGCGCAGTTAGTGCCGAAAGCAGAATCCGGGATCGCCGCCTGAAGCCTGGGCAGGTGCCGCCGACGCTCATCGAGACGCTGGATGCTAGCGAGCGGACGGCGTTGGTGGAGAAAATCAAGCGCCTGCTGGTGGCGCAGGACGCCACGCTGGTCGCGCATTACTACACCGCGCCGGAATTACAGGAGCTAGCCGACGCCACGGGCGGCTATGTTTCGGATTCGCTGGACATGGCCCGCTTTGGGACGGAGTGCCCATCTAGCACCTTGGTAGTAGCGGGCGTGCGGTTTATGGGCGAAACGGCCAAGATTCTTAATCCGGAAAAGCGCGTACTGATGCCGGAACTGAAAGCGGAATGTTCGCTGGATCTGGGTTGTCCGGCCGATGAATTCGCCGCATTTTGCGAGCAGCATGCGGATCGAACCGTGGTGGTGTACGCCAACACCAGCGCAGCGGTGAAAGCGCGTTCCGACTGGGTGGTGACTTCAGGCATTGCGCTGGATGTGGTGCGTCATCTGGCTGGACGCGGTGAAAAAATCCTCTGGGCACCGGACCGACATCTGGGCGCTTATATTCAACGCGAAACCGGGGCCGATATGCTGTTGTGGGGCGCATCCTGTGTGGTGCACGAGGCGTTTAAGGCCGAAGGATTGCGGCAACTGCGCGCTGCGCACCCGGACGCCAAGGTGCTGGTGCACCCGGAATCGCCGCTGGACGTGATTGAACAGGCCGATGTAGTGGGTTCCACTACCGCTTTGGTGGCGGCGGCGCGCACCCTGTCGGCCCAGAAATTTATTGTCGCCACCGACAGCGGTTTGTTTCATAAGATGCAGCAAGTCGCGCCGGACAAAGCCTTCTTGGAGGCACCCGTGGTCGGGAAAGGCGCAACGTGTGTGAGTTGTGCGCATTGTCCGTGGATGGCGATGAATGGCTTGCGCAATTTGGCGCGCGTGCTGGAAACTGGCACGAACGAGATCTTGATCGACGCAGCAATACAGGAGCGGGCGGTGCTGCCCATCCAGCGTTTGCTGGAATTTGCCAAACAGCGACAGCAGGTGGTGCTGGGCAATAACGATGCGTGAAATAGCCTCGGGCTGGCCTGCGGGTCACACGGCAGCAGGGTCAGTCCCCGCGCCAGGGCCGGGCGCAGGCGCTAAAATTTTGCCAGAGGTCGTTAAAGGCGCGTTCCTGACTATACAGCCGATAACCGTACCAGCCGTCCAGCACTTGGCGGGCGGCGGCTGCGGTGGCCAGACGCGCCTCGTCCAGTAAACGACTGGCAACCACAGCATCGTTGAGCAAACCCAGATGGTCTTGCAACTGGCTCAGCGCGCCGAGATAGCTCTTGACGGTTGGCGCTGCGTATAAGCTGGCGAAAAAATCCAAGGCGTAGCGCAGCTCCTTAATGCGGATGCGCAGGGCGTGGCGCTGAGCTGCATCCAGGGTGACAAACCGCTCGCCCGGTTGGATGACCCGGCGCTGGGCGCGGTCGAGATGGGGCGTGGCGAACGCGAGAACCGGTTTAGTCAGGGCGTGGCGCTGGGCTGCGTCTAGTGCAGCGCGCCAGGCGCACTGCTCTAGCCAGGTGGCGAGACCGCTCAGCAGTTGTGGATAACGGGGGTCGGCTAGCGCTGCGCGCAGAGCGCCATAGTGTGCCTGGCGAACCCGTTCGGCCGTGGCGCGGAACAGCCTAAGGCTGCGCTTGTGTGGGAAACGCGCCAGCAACGGCCCCAGTCCCCCTTCTAAAAAGACGTCCCAATCACGCGCTGGCCCCAGGGCGCTATTCAGCCAGCGGATTTCCGTCACCCATCCTGTGCTGGCTGTGCGGGGAATCAAGCGGCGGAACAGCTTCAGACCGGAGCGCAGGCGGCGAAAAGCGACCCGCATCTGATGGACGCCTTCGCTTTGTCCGGCTAATACGGCGGGCTGGTTGGCCGTGGCATGGGACAGACACGCGCTGATGATGGCGCTGAAGGCGTCCTCGCTGGTGGCGTTGGCCGCCAAGATGAGCGGACTGGCCTTGGCGTGACTAACCGTGTCCTGCACCTGGATAACAGCGGGAGGAGAGTTAGTCATTGCTCGCTCAGCCTGGTGAAGCGTGGGAAGGACAAGGCGCTGATCGGCGGCGTGCTTACAACACCTGTTTTAGAAAAGTCTGCGCCCGGGGATCCTTGGGCGCGGTGAAAAACGCAGCGGGCGGGGCGTCTTCCAACACTTTACCCACGTCCATGAACATCACCCGGTGGGCGACTTCGCGGGCGAAGCCCATTTCATGAGTCACCACCGCCATGGTCATCCCTTCCCGCGCCAACTGCTGCATCACATCCAGCACCTCGCCGACCATTTCTGGATCGAGCGCGCTGGTGGGCTCGTCGAACAGCATCACCTTGGGATCCATAGCGAGGGCGCGGGCGATGGCGACCCGCTGCTGTTGGCCTCCGGACAGCCGCGACGGGTATTCGTGTGCCTTCTCGGCGATGCCGACCTTGGTCAGCAAAGCCATCGCCTTTGCATCAGCCTCGGCGGCCTTGCGTTTGCGCACGACCCGTTGCGCCAGAGTCACGTTTTCCAGCACGGTTTTATGCGGGAACAGGTTGAAGTGCTGAAACACCATCCCGACTTCCCGGCGCACCATATTGATGTTGGTCTTGCTGCCGCCCAGATCCACCCCGTCGATGATCACCTGCCCATCGTCGTAGGCTTCCAGGCCGTTGAGGCAGCGCAGGAAGGTGGATTTTCCCGACCCGGACGGGCCGATGATGACCACTACCTCGCCTTTGTTCACTTGGGTGGACACATTGTCCACCGCCCGCACTGGCTTGCCGCGCCCCTCGAATACCTTAACCAGGTTTTTGACTTCAATCACTGCGGGCGAACCTCCGTTCCAGCCAGAAGAGCAACTGTGAGAGCAGCGAGGTGACCGCCAGATAGAGCAGGGCGACCGTGAACCAGATCTCAAAGGTGGCGAAACTGGAGGTGATGATCTCCCGTCCGCTCTTGGTTAGGTCAGTGATGGCGATAACCGAGACCAGCGAGGAATCCTTGATCAGGCTGATGAACTGCCCAGCCAGCGGCGGCAGAACCCGTTTGAGGGCTTGTGGTAGCACGATATGGAGCATGGTCTCGGTGGAGGTCATCCCCAGCGAGCGGGCCGCCTCGCTTTGGCCCTTGGCGATGGATTGAATGCCAGCGCGGATGATCTCGGCGGTGTAGGCACCAACAAACAGCGCTAGCGCCCCCACGCCGGCGACGATCCGATCCAGGTTCAAGACCGTGCCGATGAAGAAGTAGAAGATGAAGATCTGCACCAACAGCGGTGTGCCGCGAATCAACTCGATGTACAGCACCGCCAGGCCGCGCAGGGTGGGGTTTGGCGACAGCCGACACAATCCGGTGACTAAGCCGATGAGCAGCCCGAAGAAACCGGAGAGGAAGGAAATCCAGATCGTGACCCACAAACCCCGCGTCAGCGGCCCGATTTTCCAGTGCCGTTCCGCCCCGATGTCAGCGCCCTCGGCGACCGCATCGCCAGCCCTGACCTTCAGGGTGTCGGTTTCGACCCTAACTACGACCGGTTGGCCACCGCTTTGCGGAGCGATTTCTACCTTGCTGTAAGCGCCTTCCGGGCTGACCTTTTGCACCGCGCCGACGACCGGTGCGGATTGTACTTCTTCATGCTGATAGAAGAAGTATTGCGGAACCCGCTCCCAGCGCCACTCGTAATTGACTTGTTTGGTTGCCAGCCAGATGCCAGCCGCCAGGCTCAGCAGGATGACAGCCAGCAGCGCCTGCCAGGGCCACTGGGCGGGAGGTCGTTTCAAAGGCATGGCTACTGCACGTCTTTCAGCCAATCGGTGTTCTTAAACCACTTTTGGAGCAGTTTTTCGTGCGCACCGTCTTGTTTGACCTTGGCCAGAAAACTGTTGATCGCTTTCAGAAACTCCGCGTCGCCTTTAGCAATGGCCCAGCCGATCGGCTCGTCAGTGAAGGGTTTGTCGAGGAACACCAGCTTGCCCTCGCCGCGCTGGACATTGGCCACCAGATTGTAGGGGGCGTCGTAAACGAAAGCATCGACCTTGCCATTGACGACCTCCATCACCCCTTCCGCCTCGGTTTCGTAGGAGAAGTATTGCGCTTTGGCGATGTGTTTCTTGGCGCTGATCTCACCGGTGGTGCCGAGCTTGGAAGCCACCTTATATTCCGGCTTATTCAAATCCTTATAAGATTTAACCTTGTCGCCCAGTTCTTTGCGAATCAGAACCGTTTGACCAATCAGCATGTACGGGTCGGAGAAATCCACCTTCTGCTTGCGCTCGTCGGTGATGGTCATGCCGCTCATGATGATGTCACACTTGTTGGTGATCAACGCTGGGATGATGCCGTCCCAGGCAGTGCTGACCAGCTCCAGCTTGGCGGCACCCAAGTCCTTGGCCATCAGCGCGGCTAAATCCGGGTCGAAACCGATGATTTGCCCTCGCTTGTCGGTCATTTCGAACGGCATGTAAGCCGGTTCCAGACAGACCCGCAGCCCGTCCTTTTTGATTTGCTCCAGCTTGCCGGCCCAAGCCGGTGTCAAACTCACACTGAACAGGGCGAGTGCAGCGAAGGTGAGCAGACGATTTTTCATGCGGCGGTTCTCCTTACTTCAGGGTCGGTGAAGGCCACGATGCTCGTCGGCAACATAGTGATGAGATCGTTAGGGCCGTAACGCACCAATGATAGGACAACTGGGGTGTTTGTAATAAGACGGTAACGAATTTTTGCGCACCAAAGATCACGCCGCAACCCATGGCTGGTCACGCAGCGCTTGCTTGGTATTGCTCCCGACATCTCGTTATTGAGACAGATTGCTGTATTTCAACTGGATGGTGAGGGCATGTCCTTTAGCCAATCGGTTTTTTTAAACCATTTCTTATACAAGGCATAGCGCTTGGTGTTTTTAATACTATCTAAAAACTGATTAAGCCAATTCAGAAATTCTGGCTCATTCTTACGAACGGCGAAACCGATGGGTTCAGAGGTAAAGGGCGAGTCTAAGAAGACCAATTTGCCCTGACCCTGCTTTCCGAAAGCAACGGTATTATAGGGTGAGTCATAAATGAATGCATCAGCTTTGCCATTGAGGACTTCCAGCACGCCTTCGTCTTCTTTTGCTAAATATATGTGCTGCGCTTTCGGCAAATACCTTTTGACCGCTTCTTCGCTAGTAGTTGCGGCCTTTGCAATCACTTTGTATTTCGGATCATTCAAATCAGTATAGGTTTTTACTTTATCTCCTAGTTCTTTACGCAGCAGCACTGTTTGCCCAATGATCACGTAAGCATTAGTGAAATCAATTTTCTGGCGACGCTCTTCGGTAATGCTCATCCCGCTCATGATAATATCGCATTTATCATTGAGCAGAGCAGGAATAATGTCAGCCCAGGCTGTGTTGACCCATTCTGGTTTGACGCCTAGCTCTTGAGTAATCAGCGCGGCCAAATCAATATCGAAGCCGACGAGCGTATTATCCTTGTTCTTCATTCCAAAAGGCATATAGCCTGGTTCATTACAAATCCGCATGATGCCGTCTTTTTTAATTTTATCCATCATTCCAGCCCAGATAGGTGATGAATTCAAAGCGAGCACGGCGAGTACAGAAAAAGTTACTAGGCGATATTTCATGGCTAAGCTCCCAAGTCGATCACTGTCATAAAATAATTTATAGACTCAGAGAATTATACGACCGGAATTTCGGATCGCGCAAAAATATTGTATGTGTAAAAAGCCAATTTACACAAAGAGCTTGAAAAGTTTCAAGCTCTTTGTGGATGCAGTTACCAGGAGGGAAATAAACAACTTATTGTTAATAAATGCAATCACCCTAATTTAGGTCGATTTCCCCTCGTCCAACAGTTCTCGAATCACCATGCGCGCGCCACATTTGGGACATTGCGGCATCTCCTCAATCGGGATGTAAATAATCAAGGTATGACGGCACCTTGGACATTGGATCTGGACCGGTTCTGCTTTATCGCGCATCCACCAGCTCCTCGCCCAGCGGGGCGGTTTGGGATAAAAGGTGAGCGATGGCCCGCTCTAAGCGTTGCAAGCCGTCCTCGATCAGATCATCGGGGATAATCAGCGAGGGTGCCAGGCGAATCACATCGGGTCCGGCCACCAGCACCAACAGGCCCTGATCGAGCGTAGCCTTGATAAAATCACGGCTGCGGCCGCGCCACGCTTCGGCTAGCTCACAGCCCAGCAATAAACCTTGACCGCGCAACTCCCGAAATACATTGAAGCGTTGATTAAGGCGGCGTAATCCGCTTATGAACAGCGCATGCTTGTGACGCACCCCGGCCAATAGATCCGGGTCGGCCAACAGATCCAGCGCCGCGCCGGCGACTGCACACGCCAGCGGATTGCCGCCATAGGTAGTGCCGTGGCTGCCCACGCTCAGACTGGTGGCGATGGTTGAGGTCGTTAACATAGCGCTAATTGGAAAACCGCCACCTAGGCCTTTGGCCGTGGTGAGAATATCTGGCGTGACACCATAACCCATATAGGCATAAAGATGACCGGTGCGACCGTTACCGGTTTGCACTTCATCGAAAATCAATAAGGCCCGGTATTGATCGCACAAAGCGCGAACGCCTTCCAGGAATTCCGGAGTGGCGCTGATCACGCCGCTTTCACCCAACACCGGTTCGACAATCACCGCACAGGTGCGCTCGGAGATCGCAGCGGCGAGGGCGGGCAGATCGTTAAATGGAACGTGGGTAATGCCCGGCGGCAGCGGCTCGAAACCCTCGGTGTATTTGGCTTGACCACCGACTGTGACCGTGAACAGGGTGCGGCCGTGGAATGAGGGCGTGAACGCGATGATCTCGCGCTGGTCCGGCCCGCCGTGCTCGGCGGCGTATTTGCGCGCCAGCTTGAGCGCGGCCTCGTTGGCTTCCGCCCCGGAGTTGGCGAAAAATACCCGCTCCGCAAAGGTCAGTTCGCACAACCGCTGGGCCAGCTTCAAGGCCGGTTCGTTGACCAGCACATTGCTGACATGCCAGAGTTTTTGCGCCTGTTCGGTCAGTGCCGCGACCAACTTCGGATGGGCGTGCCCTAGCACAGTGACGGCAATACCGCCCGCAAAGTCGATGTACTCGCGGCCTTCCTGATCCCAGACGCGCGAGCCAGCGCCACGCACCGGCACCATGGCCGCTGGGGCATAGTTAGGCGTCATAACTTGGTCGAATAGCGCACGGGTGAGCGGAGGGTGGTTCATCATCAGCATCCTGAGTCGGGTAGGGTACGGATCTTCTGTAGAGTTTATAGCATACTCTGAATCCCGCGCCGCCACTCTCAATCGCTTAGGGATACAGTGTGCGGGTTGATCCTCTGGATATTTGCCGCTGACGCCAAACCAGATTAGATTGAACACTTTCCGACCCTGGCCCGACCGACCGTCCATGTCCAAAATCACCAAGAGCATTTACCGCGTCCTGTTCGTCAATCAAGGCAAGCTGTACGAACTCTATGCCCGCGAGATTTATCAGGGCGAGCTCTACGGTTTTATCGAAGTCGAGGAGTTGATCTTCGGCGAGCGTTCCAGTGTGTTAGTTAACCCCGCCGAGGAGAAATTGCAAAATGAATTCGCTGGGGTGAAACGGACCTTTGTGCCGCTGCATTCCGTGGTGCGGATTGATGAAGTGGAGCGGGAGGGCGTTAGCAAGGTGCGCCCGGTGGAAGGCGGCGACAACGTGATGGCGTTTCCGCAGCCCGCCTTGCCATCGGGCGGCGGGCGCGGCAAAGAGTAAGAGCGAGTAAATGCGCGATCTAAACAGCGGGAGCAGCGATGCTGATCACAGCGGCGTGGTGGGAGATTGTGTTGGGCGGCGTGGTGGCGCTGTTGGTCATTTTGTGGTTCCGGCCTGGCATAAAAGCCGCCAGCGAGCGCAGTCGTACCGCCCAGAAAGACTGGCCCGCAGTGCTGATTCCATTGGCGCTGGTGATTGCGTTCGTGTGGTTGCTGGTGCGGTGGGTGCGCGGTTAAGCTTCAGTACAGCACCTCCGCTGTGGTGATTTCAGTAATCCGCAGGGAAAGGGTTGCGCTGCCGCTAGACTGGCGCAGCGTGATGCGAACCTGTCCATCCTCGGCGGGATGCAGTTGACCGCGATACTGCGCGCCGCTGATTGTGCGCAGCCGGGCGATTTTGCCGACATGCTGGCTGAGCTGATTAGTCGGCAAGGGATGATAGGCTTTTGTCACCACGGTAGGACGCGCGGGGGCTGCGGTGAGCGCTTTTTCCGCTGCTGCTTCATACTCTAGCTGGAGTTGCTGTTGCGGCTGGATCCCGAACGCGCTCATCAGCTGGGCGCTGTTCCAACTAGCCGATAGATCGGCGACCGCGGTGTCGTTCACATTGAGACGCAGGCCCAGCAGCTTGATGAGATCGGCGGGGGCATAGTCCGGCAGCTCCGCTGGGTTGATGGGTATGGGTGGCGTGGCGGTCAGCGCCAGCACGCCGCCCTCGGTCAGATAACGTTGATACGCGGTAAGCCAGCCCGGCCCCAGGACCACGCCAAAGGCGCGCAGGCGCTCGTCCACTAGCCGGACGTGATCGGCGATATAGTCCAGAATCGGTTTTCCCGCCTTGTTGGCGCAGTAAGTGTTGCGTCGCTGGTTAAGGCCATCATCGCGCAAGGCCAGATTCAGCTTAGCCAGTTTGGGCGTGAAGGTGGTCGCTAATTCCATAAAGGATCGCGGTGCGCCGCTCAAGGCCAGGCCGAAATCCAGATTCGTGGTCGCCATCTCTCTGGCGCTGCTGTCTAGCCGCAGCTCCAGGACGTTGTTGCGCGAATCAATACGATAGCCCAGTTCCAGATTGCCGAGCAGGCGTTGATAGCCCATGTCCCGCCACTCACTCGGGCCGAATGTGCTGATCGGTCCACAACCGAGTGCCGAGAGATTGTCAAGCGGGTGCGCCGGTGCGTTCTGGCTGGAATCGGCTGCCGCTACAGCGCCAGGGCGCAGCTCCAGCTCACGGAAGGATAAGGCCAACGCCTGGGGCAAGCGGCCCCGGCGCACTTGCCAGCCGGTTTGCAGCAAAGCCAGAAAATCCGGCGCGCTAAGCTGAATAGCGCCCACGGTGAAGGTGTTTGGGCCAGTGTTAGGGGCGATGCGCACCTGATGGATGGACACCGAACCCAGCGGCGATACGCTGATACCGCCATAGCTGATGTGGGCAAAGGGACGCACCATGGCCACCACGGCATCGGCCTGTTTTTTGGTGGCGTACCAGACATAGCCCGCCGCGCCGCCGCCGATCAAAACCACGGCGACCAGCAGGATCATGACGACATTCATGAATTTACGCATGAGCTGGGACTCGCTGGACTGAAAGATCTCACCTCATCATCATAATACGTCTGAGCGCCTTTTGTGTCCTGTGGTGAGCACAGCGCCTGTTTGTTAAGCTGACATCTTTTGCGTTGTGTCGCTATCTGCAATTCACACCTAAGTGGTTTGCTCCTGAAACCAAGGATTTCTGCCTGATGAACTTTGCCGGAATAGGTTTACAACTGCCGTCGCTGTTGCTGCCGCAGCCGGGCATCGACCTCACGACCTGGGCCGTGGTGGCCTGTGACCAGTACACCTCGCAACCGGACTATTGGGCGCAGGTCGATGCCCTGGTTGGGGCGGCCCCCTCTACGTTGCGCCTGACTCTGCCAGAGGTCTATCTGGGTGCGCCTGACGAAGCCGCACGGGTCGCGGCCATTCAGGACACCATGCATCGTTATCTGGCGGAGGGGGTCCTGGTCGCACATCCACCTGGTCTGGTGCGGGTAGAGCGCGAAACGGCGCGGGGTCGAATCCGCAAGGGCCTGATCGTGGCGCTAGATCTGGAATGTTATGACTTCAACACCGGCGCTAAGACCCTCATTCGGCCCACCGAGGGTACCATTGTAGAGCGCTTACCTCCGCGCATTCGGGTTCGTGAAGGCGCGCCGCTGGAGTTACCGCATGTGATGGTGCTGATTGATGATCCTGGGCGCACGGTTATCGAGCCGCTGTTCGCTGAGCCCTTGGAACCGCTGTACGATGTGGCGTTGATGCTGAACAGCGGTCGCGTGCGCGGCGGGCGCATCGAACATCCCATGCTGTTGCAATGGGTGGTCGAACAATTAGCGCGGCTGGCGGAACCCGCCGCGTTCGCTGCCCGTTATGGGGTGGGTCACGACGAGCCGGTCTTGCTGTACGCGCTGGGCGATGGCAACCATTCCTTCGCCACCGCCAAAATCATCTGGGAGAAACTCAAGCGCAGCGCGGCGGATCCCGTGGCGATCATGCGCCATCCGGCCCGTCATGCGCTGGTGGAGCTGGTCAATCTCCACGACGAAGGCCTGGAATTCGAAGCCATCCACCGGATCGCTTTCGGCGTTGATCCCGCTGCGCTGCTGGCCGCGCTGACGGCGTTCTTCCAGGCCCAGGGTTCAGCGCTGACAGTGTTGGAATATCCATCTTGGGCGATGGCGCGGCAGGCCTGGCAAGACCTGCAACGCGCGCCCGGTCGGCAGGTGATGGCTTTCGCCGCTCAGCAGCGTTACGGGGTGCTGACCCTTGGTCAGCCGCGCTTGAGCTTGCCCGTGGCCGGGTTGCAGGCTTTTCTGGATGAGTATCTTCCCGGCCAGCCTGGCGCGCGGCTCGACTACATCCACGGTGAGGACACGCTGCTGCAACTCAGTGCACAACCTGGCAACCTGGGCTTCTATCTGCCGGCGCTAGCCAAGGACGATTTTTTCCGCACGGTGATCCTTGATGGCGCATTGCCCCGCAAGACCTTTTCCATGGGGGAGGCGCATGACAAGCGGTTTTACCTGGAAAGTCGGCGGATTACCCTCTGACCGAAGCCGCCGCCCGGAATCTCCAATTCATGGCTCAGCCTCCTGACCTTTCGCGCGTGCGTAACATCGGCATCGCGGCCCATGTCGACGCCGGCAAAACCACGTTGACCGAGCGCATGTTGTACTACGCTGGTGCCAGCCACAAAATCGGCGAAGTGCATGAAGGCGCGGCCCACATGGATTATCTGGCGGAGGAGCAGCGCCACGGCATTACGATTACCGCAGCAGTGACCCAGCTGCCGTGGCGCGAGCATGTGCTGCAATTGATCGATACGCCCGGCCATGTCGACTTCACTATGGAAGTCGAGCGCTCGATGCGGGTGCTAGACGGCTGTGTAATGGTGCTCGATGGAGTGCGCGGGGTGGAGCCGCAGACTGAGACGATCTGGCGGCAGCGCACTCACTTTCAGCTCCCGGCTTTGTTTTTCATCAACAAGCTGGATCGGCCCGGCGCAGATTTTGCGCGGGCGCTGGCCACAGTGCGTGACCGGCTGCATATTGAGCCGGTGGCTGTGACGGTGCCGCTGGCCGCTGATGACGGCGCAGTGATTCATCTCATCGACAAGACCTGTCTGCGGTTTGCCGGTGAAAAGGGCGAGCGGATAACGGTGACGGCTTGCGACGCGATCCGTTGGGAGCAGGTGCGGCCCTGGCGGGAAAGCCTGTGGCTGGCGGCGGCGGAGCTGGATGAGGCGCTGGCGGAACAGGTCCTGGCCGAGCAAGAGCCGGCACCGGAAGCGCTGTGGACGACGCTGCGCCGGGCCACGCTGGCCGGCAGGGTGTGTCCCTGTTTCGCCGGGAGTGCACTGCGCAATTACGGAGTGCAACCGCTGTTGGATGGGGTGGTGCGGCTGTTGCCGTCGCCGCTTGAGCGGCCCCCGAGCCTCGCACAGCGGCCTGATGGCACTGAGGAGGCCGTAGCGATGCAAGTGGACGAACCGTTAGCGGCGCTAGCCTTCAAGGTGCAACTGTGGGAAGGTCGCCGCCATGTCTTCGTCCGCCTGTATCGGGGCTTGCTGAAGCCTGGTGATGCGGTGGCAATCCCCGGTCCTCAGGGCGCGCTGCGTCTGGAGCGGGTGGCGCGGTTGTTTGCCGTGGACGCTAACCACAAAACCCGGCTGGATGTAGCCAGCGCCGGGCAAATTGTGCTGCTGGCCGGGCTGCGCTGGGCCACCACGGGCGATACCTTGTGCGCGCCGGAGCACCCGCTGTGGCTAGAGCGCATCGAAGCGCGCGCGCCGGTGCTGGGACTAGCGATTGAACCGCAGTCCAACGCCGATGAGGACAAGTTGCTGGAGGCGCTGGATAAGTTGCAGCAGGAGGATCCGACGCTGCAAGTCGAGGAGGACCGGGAAACCGGCCAGCGCGTGTTGCGCGGCATGGGCGAGTTGCATTTGCAGATTGCCGGCGAGCGCCTACAGCGGGAATTCCATGTCCATCTCCGCACGGGTCCGCCAGCGGTGGTGACGCGCGAGACCGTGGCTGCCAACGCCAGCGCCAGCGCGCTGTTCCATCGGCTGATGGACTCGGCGGACGCCAAAAAATTGGAGCTAAAAGCCGGGGCGCGGGTGGCGGTGGAGCCCTTGCCGCGCGGCGCGGGGATCGTCATCGAAGCCACGCCCCACTTGCGACCGGAGGGCAGCGAATGGACTCCAGCACAGCGGGATGCGGCGGCCGGTGGCGTGGAGGACGTGCTGGCCAGCGGCCCAGCAACCGGTGGAGCATTGCAGGATCTGGGGGTGTGGGTGACGGAAGTCGAGTTGTTTGGCGCGCTCTCCACGCCGGCAGCGGTGCGGGTGGCAGTGGCGGAGGCGACCCGCAAGGCGCTGGCGCAAGCGGGAGCGCTGGTGCTGCGTCCGATCATGACGGTCGAGGTGGTGACGCCGGAAAACGAGGTCGGCGCGGTGCTGGGGGATTTGCAAGCCCGTCATGCCATCATTCGGGATACTGCTACGCTGGGGGATCTAGCGCTGATTCACTGTGATTGCGCCCTGGACCGGCTGCTGGGCTACATCACCGATTTGCGCAGCATGACGCACGGGCGCGGTCAGTTCACCATGCGGTTTGAGCGCTTTGATGTAGGCTAAGTCGCTACCTCAGAAGACCGGCGTGGTGGTGATGTTGAACCAGTGAGAAGGGGGTCTGGATTTTTCGCCCACCTGCTGCAACAAGCCGAGGAATTCACGGCGCGCAATCCTGATGATGCCCTGCGCCTAGTTCGCGAGAGTCGTCGTTTTTAGATTGCGCCGGATCGGCGGTCCGGCGCAACGCGCCTGCCGCGTTGCCTGAATGCTCAAAGATCGTGCGGCAACGCAGCCCGCTCAAAGCAAGCTAGCAATCGCCTGCTCGAACACTTCTGGGGTGGATTCCCCAACGATCCGAGTGCGCAGCAGGCCCTGCCGATCCACAATGAAGGTCATGGGTAGGCCCATCACCCGATAACCGCGCATCACGTCGCCGCGCTGATCCAGCAAAATGTCGTAGGAAAGCCCCAGCGGCTTGATAAAGGCGCGCACGGTTTCCGGTGGCTGGGTCACATTGACAGCCAGAATCACCAGGCCGCGGTCGTGGTAACGGCGGTAAATCGGCTCCAGCGCCATCATTTCGCTGCGGCAGGAAGGACACCAGTCGGCCCAGAAGCGAATTGCCACCACCTTGCCAGCATACTGATCGGGGAAACGGACCTCGGCGCTGTCGAGCTGCGCCAGCGTAAAGGGCGGGGCGGGCGCGTTCAACCGGATGACGGAGAAATCCTGCTCGCAACCAGCCAGCAGGGCGGCCAGCAAGAAGAGAAAACGATAGTGGTTTTTCAGCATCACCCAGATCCTAGCAAGAGGAGATTCGACCGCAGGATGGCCCAGGTCGCCACACCATAAAACAGGCCAAAGCCCAGCAGCGCCAGGCCAGTCCAGCGGCGGGTTTCTACGGGAATAACGGTGCGCAGGCTGGCGATGGAGCGAAACGGTGCCAGCAGGCCCGCGCCCATGCCCAGGGCAGTGGCAGTGAATAAGGGCGCATACAGCGCATAACCCACATAGCTATAACCAGATTTCAGCAAGCAAAACGGGCAGTGATGATGCGGGCTTTCATACACATACAGGGACAGAAAGGAAATAATAGCGGCAATCGCGACGCCAAAGCCCAACGCGCTGATCCCTGCAAACCAGGGTCCCAAGCTTGGCCAGCGTAAGAACGCTAGGCCAACCGCTGCCAACGCCAGCGCAACGCTATAGAACACGAGCAAGGTCGGCCCAGGCGGCAAGCTCGCCAGTTCCGCCGCGACGCCTCGGCTGGCCGAGCTGAACAGCGAACCGCAGCAAGAAGTAATGACTTCCGGCTTCAGTCCGAGAAAATAACCGGTTTGTGCTGCTCCTTCCGCCACGGTCAGCGGCGCCATCAACAGCAACAATGCATATTTCACCCGCACCAGCGGATAGTCATAGCCCTGTTGATCGACCCGGTTGAGCAACAGCCACAGCGCTGCCAGAAAGAAGACCGTCATTTTCAGTAACAGGGTGGGGAAGCCCAGCGCGTTGACGTTCAAGACGCCGGTGGCGCACATCGCGCCGACGAACTGACTGGACAGATTTTCGGCGGCATGCACGAACAGCAGCAACGACAGCAATTCCGCGCCCAGCGCCCAGCCCAGCAGCGTAGAAATCAGATAAGTCTGGCGTTCTAGCCGCAGTTGTTCCGCGCTGCCGCTGCTTAGATCCCAGCGCCGCAGAATGCGCCAAGCGAACCGACTCGCCAGCAGCACTGCGCCGACCACACACAGAGCGATGAGCTGCAAGGCAAGCAGGGCGGAGGTCATCAACAATGCTGGTCTCCAGCCAGTTGGCCATCGCGCAGCGTAAGCACGCGGCGCACGAGCGCTGTCTCAAGCACCAACGGATCGTGACTACTGATGAAGATGGTGCGGCCTTGCGCGGCCAGCTCGCCGAGCAGTTGCAAAACTTCGCGAGACAGCGCGCTATCGAGATTGGCGGTCGGTTCATCCGCGATCAGCACAGCCGGATCGTTGATGAGGGCGCGGGCCAGCGCGGTGCGTTGGGCTTCGCCTCCAGACAGCCATTCCACCCGGCTGGCGGCTTTTGCCCCTAGCCCGAAGCGCTCAAGCAAGACGTGGGCGGCGGCGGTCAGTTCGCGGTGCGGTCGGCCCAGCGGATAAGCCGGCAGCATAACGTTTTCCAGCACGCTCAAGCCCCGGATCAGATGAAATTGCTGGAACACAAAGCCGAAGGTATGCCGCCGCACTGCGGTCAAAAAGCGTTCCGGCAGATTTGATAACAGCCGGCCGTTGAGCGTAATCCGTCCGCTGCTGGGCCGAGCCAGGCCACCGAGCAGAGTCAACAGGGTGGTCTTGCCGGAACCGCTGGGGCCCTGGAATACCGTGATGCCGCCGGATTCTAAGCTCAGGTCAATGCCGCGCAGCGCCTGGCATTCGTTCGGTTGATGCTGGTGGAAAATCTTGCTGACCTCGGTAAGCTCAATCATCCGCGCATTACGGCGTCAGGATCGGTGGTCGCGGCGCGCCAGATTGGGATCAGGGTGGCGGCCAGATAGGGCGCAACGGTGGTCGCCAGCAGCACCAGCAGTTGTTCGAGATTGACTGCCGGCGTCAGTCGGAATGTAGGATACAGCACGGCCCAACCTTTGAGCACTGGCGCGAACCAGGTGGTTCCGCCGTAAAAGACCTGGAACCAGGCCAGCGTGTAGCCGGTCAAGAACGCCGTCAGCGACAGCAAGACACCTTCCCAGAGCTTCATGCGCAGAATATCGCTGGTTTCCCAGCCAATCGCCTTGAGAATGCCGATCTCGCGTTTCTCCTCGGCGCTAAGACCAGCGGCCTGGTTCCACGCCAAGATCGCAAACGCCAGCAGCAACACGCTCAAGATCACAAACAGCAGGCCTTCCCGCCAACTGAACACCGCCTCATAGGTGCGCAGCATTTCCGCCCGTAAAATGGGACGGCTGTCGGGCAAAGCGAGGGCGATTTTTTCTGCCACGGTGCGCGCCTCGCGCGGATTGCGCACCGTCAGCGCGGCATCGGTGTACACGGCGGGCGGCAGCGTGAACAGAGCGCGGTAGCCCGCTTCGGAAAGCAGCAGCAAATCAGCGCTGAGCAGTTCCGAGGCTGATTCCAGCACACCGCTAATTTTAAGCGGCAGCGCCTGACCGTCGGCGGCGCGCAGGCCCAGATAATCGCCGCGATCCAGCTGGCGGATCCGCGCCAGCGCCGATCCGACGATGATTTCATTGGCCGCCAGTTGCCGTTCCGGAGCAACTATTAAGGTGTAGTTGGCCTGCACCGCCGGATCGTAGTAGTAGCCCCACAGTCGCCCCTGTACGGCGCTGACGCCTCGAATGTGGCGCAGCGTATCCAGCCAGGCGACGGGTAGCAGATCGTGCCGTCCGGCGACCAAGCGCTGGACGACTACCTCCGGCGCGTCTTGCAGCAGAATCGCCGCTTCCCGCCGCAAGCCCTGGCTGAACAAGATTACGGTGGCGAGCAGGAAGACCAACAGGGTATAAACCAGCAGTAAGCCAAGGTTACGGGCCTTGCGGCGCAGCAAGGCCGCTACGGTGTAGTCCAGCAGATAACGCTGACGTTCCAGAAAGCTGCGCATTAGCGCATCAATGGCCAGGGACCGGAACCGCGAAAACTGTATCCCAGGGAGCTTGGTGGAGGTCTAGGCACTGCAATCTACTCACGAGGATCTCGCATTGATGAACAAAAAGATCGTTTTGCTGTTGTTGCCGCTGTTCTGGCTAGGCGCTTGCGCGGTGACACCACCGCAGGGCGTGACCCCGGTCACCGGCTTTACGTTGAACCGTTATCTGGGCAAGTGGTATGAAATCGCTCGGCTCGATCATTCCTTTGAGCGCGGTCTGAGCAACGTCAGCGCCACTTACAGCTTACGGGACGATGGCGGCGTCAAGGTGTTGAATCGCGGTTATAGCAATCAAACCGGTACCTGGCAAGAAGCGGAAGGCCGCGCGTATTTTATCGGAGAGCCGACCGTGGGTTCGCTCAAGGTGGCTTTCTTTGGCCCCTTTTATGGCGGCTATCACATCGTTGCCCTGGACCGGGTCGATTATTCCTATGTGCTAATCAGCGGCCCCAGTCGGGATTATTTATGGCTATTGGCCCGCAGTCGCCAGTTAGCGCCGCCGGTGCGGGATGCCTTGCTCCAGCAGGCTAAAGCCCTGAGCTTCGCCACCGAGCAGCTCATCTGGGTGCGGCAGGATCGGGACGATGCCTGAACCCGCAACTGCGCCGGGGCGGAGGTTGATCTTTATAGCCGCTGCTCAGTCTCTTAAGGTACCCAGGAATTGCACGATGCGGGCGCGCTCTTTGGGATCGGCCAGGCCCAGCAGGGTTTTTTTGGTGCCGGGCAGGAAACGATCGGGCGCGCTGAGGTAGTCATTCAATTCTGACTCGCTCCATACGCCGCCCGCCGCCAACAGGGCGTGCGAATAACCGTAACCCTTCCCCCCGGCTTTGGGCGCGCCAACAATACCCCACAGACTGGGGGCGACGCGCAGCGGGCCATTCTTTTCCACGCTATGACAAACCACGCATTGCCCGGCAGGTCCGTCCAGCCCGACGGGCCGGGCGGCGTAGCGGTACTCTTTAGCCGGGTCTGGCGTCGCCAGCAGCGAGAATAGGCCGGCGGTGGGGTGGATGATCCACAGCGAGCCGCCGACCGTCACCAATGCGAAGACTATGGTCAGGATGGGTTGTAGCGGATACTTTTGCATGGCGCGTCCTCTCGGTGTTCATTCCTGAACTATAGTTCAAATCATGATCGCCAGGGGTTTTTGCCCTTTTCCTTCCAAAAATCAGCAGGAATCCATGGCGCATAGGCAACGAGAGGGATAAGGGGATGGTTTATGGTCGAGCGACGCAAAGCGCTACCCGGCATTCACTGTCTTGAATGCAGCTTCCGGCAGGGGAATGAATGGCAGGTATTAACTGAGGAAGAGCTGATCCGCCTCGCCCGCGCTAAGAAATGTCGGATGTATCGGGCTGGCGAGCCGATTTATGCGACAGGGGAGCCAAGCCACGGGATTTATTGCATCGCCGCAGGCGCGGTGGCCATTCGCAAGGTGGATACACACGGTAACGCGGTCCTGGTGCAACTCGGTTATCCGGGGGATACATTAGGTTATCGGGGCCTGCTGCTGGATGAACCGCGTTGTTCCAGCGCCGAAGCACTGGGGCCGAGTAGAGTTTGTTTTATCGATAAGCAACTCATCCGGTCACTGCTGGAACAAAACGCCATCCTGGGATTGCAATTTTTGCGGCGAGTCGCTGCCGATCTGGATGACGCCCACACCAAGTTGGTGCAAAACGCCACCTTTTCCAATCGCACCAAATTTGTCCATTTATTATTGGTACTGATGAACCGTCACGGTCACACCGCGACCGACGGCAGTCGGGTGATCCAGTTACCGCTCTCGCGCCGCGATCTAGCCTCCATGATCGGTGCACGCCATGAAACCCTGTCACGGATTATCAGTCGCCTGGAGGAAGACGGTCTGGCGCGTTTTTCGGGGCGCACCGTGCATGTCACCCGACCTGGTTCGCTGCTTGACGAAATCAGACCGCCGTTGTTGAGTTGACCACGACCCGAAAGCGCTCTAGCCGCACTGGCCATTGGATGGCGCGACCTAGCTCATCAGAATGTCTTTGCATAAATCCCTCCCGCTGGAAAGCCCATCATGCGCACCGTAACCCAGCAGCTTTTGCTTTACGAGGCCACGGCTTGGCATCAGCAGGGCTTGATCGACCGGCCCTTGCTGGATCTACTGCGCCAACGCTATGCCCAACGCAGTGAGTATCTGGCGACGATTTTGAAATGGCTCGGCCTTTTTGCCATTTTGCAACTGGGTTTGGCCGTGCTGGCCTTCATTGCTTTGTGGGCCCAGTCCGCAGCGGTGGCGACGCTCTTGCTGGGGGCGGTCAGTGCCGGGCTGTGGTATGGCGGTGTGCGGCTGGCCACCGATCCGCGTCGGCTTTACCCCTACACCGGTGCGGTGTTGGTGACGGCCAGTCTGGCGGCGGTTTTTGGTGTGCTGGTGTTGCTGGTCAATGCAGTCAACGGTGCGCCTGAGGGCCGAACCGTTGCGGCGCTGTTGCTGTTGACGGGTACGCTTGGGGTGTTCACCGCCTATCGCTATCATCTGCGCTGGCCGTTACTCTTGGCCCTGCTTTTGATTTTCCACGCTTTGGGCGCTTGGCACCACTATGGCGGACACGGGGCCTATTTCGCCGCTATTCACAATCCACAAGTCATGGCGCTCATTGCGCTCATCGTGACCGGGTGGGGTGTCTGGCACGAGCGCCATCTGGAGCTTGGGCCGCTGCGACGTTGCCTCGGCTTTGGCGGGCTTTATCTGATCTTCGGTCTGCTGTATCTCAATCTGTCGTTGTGGTTCCTCACCTTGCCCAACGGTCCGTTGGTTTGGGTGTTGACGTTCACGGCGGCAGGCAGCGCGCAGATCATCATGGGCGCGCGCCTGCATGATGCTCGTTTCACCGGTTTCGGCATCGTGTTCTTGGCCATCAATCTCTATACCCGCTATTTTGAGCATTTCTGGGATCGGCTCGCGCTGGGGCTATTTCTCCTGCTGGGCGGCGCGCTGGCCTTGGCTCTGGGCTATGTCGGCGAGCGCTGGAGTCAGAGGGCGCTGGTGGAGCCGCTGCGGTGAACCCACAAAGCCGCAATCGTCAGCTCAGCCGGGAGCTGGATGAGCTGCTGCGCGAAGGTCTGCTCAGCGCTACGACCCACGCCCAACTGCGGCAGCGCTATCCAACCCAGGGTTGGGATTGGCGGTCACTGGGCCGCTGGTTTTTGCTCTTCGGCGCGCTCAGCGTGATAGTCGGCCTGGCGATTTTGGGCCGGACGTTGTTCGACTTTACCCTGGAAAAACTGGCAGTGGTGCAGGGACTAGGGATATTGGCCAGCTTCGGCGGCGCGTACTGGCTGAAGCACAATCGTCCCAGTCTTGCATGGAGTGCAGCTAGCTTGGAATTGTTGGGCGGATTAGGATTGATCGGCCTGACTTTCAATCTGGGCGCGATCCTGGCGACTGGCTCCGGTAATTGGCCAGCGTTGTTGCTGATTGACTTGGTTTTATTAATCGGTTTGAGCTACGAATTGCGTAATGCCTGGCTGCTGACCTTGAGCGCCGTGGTGTTCTTCTGCTGGTTCGGCGGGTTTACCGGCTATGCCTCCGGCTGGGGCGCCTACTGGTTCGGCATGGGCTATCCCTTGCGTTTTCTGGCTGCTGCCGTGGTCATTGTAGCCATCGCGGTGATTCACCAGCAAAGTGAGAGCGGACCGTTGGCACCGTTTCGCGGTTTCTTTAAGGTTTGGCTGTCGAGCGGTTTGTTCTTCGCCGAAATGGCGCTGTGGCTGTTGTCCCTGTTCGGCAATTTCAATCTGGAAAATCAGCGGTGGCATTTGGCCAGTGGGGCGGAACTGCTGGTGTTCAACGGCTTCTGGGCGGCGCTGAACGTGGCATTGATCGGCCTGGGTGCGCGCCTGGCTCTGCGTATGCTGACGGCTTACGGGGCCACCTTCCTGATTATTCAGCTTTACACGCTGTTCTTCGCGCATCTCGCCAGCGCTTTAGGCTTGCCGCTTAGCTTGTTGGTGGCGGGCGGCGGTGCGCTGGCGCTGACCTTTTACCTGGAGCGGTGGCGTCGGGAGCGAGGAAGGGCCGAGACGGCTGGCGGTTAGTTCGAGTTGGGCGCGTCGGGATACACAATCCGCCGACAAAGGACGCCGCCCGCTTGCGTGCTCAGCGCCGCCATAACCTGGGGCAAATCGGCGAAAGCGCTTTCACCGTCGATCAGCGCCTCCAGCACCGGATCGGCCAGCAAGCGCATGACGGTGGCCATGCGCCGTCGATGATCCCAACGACCGCGTTGCGCGGCGGCCAGGTGGCCGACCTGTGAGCTTTTCAACAACAGCCGCTGGCTGTGAAACGCCTCACCCAACGGTAGCGGCACCGACTGGGTCCCAAACCAACTGGCTTCTACTACGGTGGCTTCAAAACCGGCTAGCCGAAGCGCCAGCGCCAGCCCAGCGGGCGCGCCACTGGCGTGAATCACGCAATCCTGCAGGCTTTGCGCCTGTTCTGGCACAGCGAAAGCGACGCCGAGCCGGGTTGCGATGCCTTTCTTGGCCGCGTCGCTATCCACCAATTGCACACTACAGCCCGGCAAACGCCCTGCCAGATACGCGCTCAGGCAGCCGACCACGCCAGCGCCGATTACGGTGATGCGGTCGCCCAGGCGGGGCGCGGCGTCCCAGAGCACATTGAGCGCGGTTTCCAGGTTGGCCGCCAGCACCGCCCGCCCCGGCGGAACGGCTGCTGGCAGCGGGGTCAACGCAGTGGTTGGAGCCACATAGCAATCCTGATGGGGATACAGACAAAACACAATCTGTCCGCACCAGCCGGGCGGCCCGGCTTCGACCCGGCCGACACTGCTATAGCCGTATTTTACCGGCGCGGGAAAATCGCCTTGCTGGAATGGCGCACGCAGGGCGTGATACTGACTGGGGGGCACCGCGCCGCGAAAGACCAGGCTTTCGGTGCCCCGGCTGATGGCGGAATACCATGTCCGTACTCGCACCTGCTCCGGGCCAGGTGTCGCTAGCGCTTCCAAGCGAATCTCACCGCAGCCCGGGGCGGCTAACCAGAAGGCGTGCGCCCAGATTCTATCGTCTGTCATAATCCACCCGATGGCCTCCTCGCGCTTGCCATATTCATTGCATTGATGCGCTCGTTCATCCAACTCCCGCCCCCATCCCTGCGTACTAGCGCTTTACGCCACAGCGTCGCCGTGTTTCTGTTGTTGGCCGGGCTGGCACTGGCCTTGGTGGCGCTGTTCCAGCTGCCGCCCAGCACCATCTGGCAGGCGCTTGGCCTGTTCGTGGGCCTGCTGGCTGTGGTGGTGCTGCCTTTTTTGCATCGGCATCAGCCCTTGACCCGCTTTGGCCCGGCCAATGGCGTGACGCTGCTGCGCGCCGGAATCACCGCGCTGATCGGCGGGTTGCTGGGGCAGCCGCCGGAATGGCCTGCCAACGTGGCCTGGCTCGTCGCGGCGCTGGCCGGCATAGCATTGGCGCTGGATGGCCTGGATGGCTGGCTGGCGCGGCGTGGCGGTTGGCAGAGCGCCTTTGGGGCGCGCTTCGACATGGAGGTGGACGCCTGCTTTATTCTGATTCTGGCCGTGCTGGTACATCAGGCGGAAAAAGCCGGTGGCTGGGTGATCCTGTCGGGTCTGTTGCGCTACGGTTTCGTCGCTTTGAGCTACGTGCTGCCGTGGTTAGCGCAGCCGTTGCCGCCGCGCAAGCGGCGACAGGCGATCTGTGTGGCGCAGACCGCACTATTGGTGCTGTGCCTGATTCCGCTGTTGGTTCCGCCCTGGACGACCGGGTTGGCAGCCAGCGCTTTAGCGCTGCTGGTGTGGTCTTTCACCGTGGATGTGCTCTGGCTGGCCCGTCAGGCGCACGCAGCGTGGTAAGCGGAGAAGAAGCGGGGAAATCGGTAGCGGACGCCTGGTGGCTATCCAGCACCCGCAGCAACAGTGGTCCCAGAGTCTCAATGCCGCCCCATGCTTGCGCTCCCGGCGTCATACCCGCCTGAAATCCCACCGCTTGCAACGCCGCGATCAACTCCGGGTTACGGGAAAAAATATGCACCGGTGTTTGCCAGGAAATGTCGCGGCCCCCGACGATAGCCGGCGGCTGATGGTCGCCCAGCGCCACGATCAGCGTATTGGCGGGCGCATGGCGGCGCAGATAACCGTCCAGCACCTGCAGGTTATAGCGGACACTGGCGATATAAGCCGCAGCCAGCGCCGCACCGTCCAGGCGCTCGCTCAGGCCGCCGGTCGCAGCATGGGGAGGCGGCTCAGGCAGGGCTGCTAACTGGCCCCAATCCGCTTGGTAGGGTGGCGTAGGGGCGAAGGGCATATGGCTGTTAATCGTCGGAAAGAACACGAACAGCGGGCGGCGGTCGGGGAGGGCAAGCTCGGCTTGGTGCAGACGATAGAGACTGTATTGATCGGGAATCGCCCAGCCGCCGTAGGCCGGGCCACGATAATCCAGCCACGCCGCATCCAGGATGGCGCTAAAGCCATAGAACTGCCCTTCTGGCCAGGCATGGCGCAGTCCTGGCATCAGCGCCACCGTACGATAGCCAGCAGCGGCGAAGCGCTTGACCAGCGTGGGACGGGTCGAGGCCAGCAAATCGCGGTATCGGCTCGGGTCGGCGATGCGCACCCCGGAGAGTAGGCTGGAATGCGCCAACCACGACAAGCCGCCGAAGGTACTGGATTCAACCCGCGCCGTCGCCATGCGCCAACCGCTGGCGGTTAGAGTGTGTTCTAGCGCTGCAAAATCACCCACCAGTGGAGCAGCGAAGCGGGGGTCATCAAATATCAGCGCGCCCTGCGACTCGAAAAAAATAACGAACACATCGCCCTGGCCGAATCGGCTCAGGTCTGAATCGGGTAGGGGCGCGGCTGCGGCTAACCAGCGGTTATCGCGCCACACGGTCGCGGCCAGCACACTGCGGAGTTGCCCAACCAACATGGGGGTGACCGGCAGCGAGAACGCATACTCAGTTGGCAGGCGCGCACTCAGGCAACCAGCGCCATACGCGCTCAGCAGGGCCAGCGCCAGCGCGCCGAGCGCGTAACGGGTGGGTGGCTGCGTCAGCGCAGTTAATAAAACCCTCACTGCCCAGCGCAGGACCAGGAACAGGGTCGCCAGCAAGGCCAAGAGCGCCAGGCCACCAAACAGGATCCACCAACCGGCTACTTGATCCAGCAACAGGTTAGCGACCGCTGGAATATGCGGCGCATCCCAATAAAGATCGAGCGAGCGGCCCATCAGCGCCGGAGCTGTGACATCCAGATAGCGTCCCAGCGTCAACAGGATGAATGTGGCCAGCACGCCGTTGTGCCATCGGGGGCTGTTGAGATCCCACCAGGCGGCGGCGAGCGCCAGCCCCAACAGCAGCACGGTAAAATCCAGCGACAGTTCGGGTGTCCAGCGCACGCCTGCTGTCGGCCAGCGGTTGTGAAAGGTCAACGCCGAATTGAGCAGGAAAAGCGCCAGTAACCACGCCAGAGCGCGTACCGAGCCGCTCAAGCGCCACCGATCCCGCCGCGCTGCAATGCTCATGCGGGGCTGGTGCTTCCAGCAGGGCGCGGCGCACTCGCGCTGCCATTCGCCAGAGCGCGCATCAGTTGGGCCGGGCTGCGGTGGCGTTGTTAGTCTGCCACTCCCGCGCCAGTTGCCGGGCGCGATTTAGATCGGGCTCATTCATTTGGCTGGTGAGGGTGTCCAATGGCTGGTTCGCACCCACATAACCGCCGGATACCGCCAGATTCAGCCAGAGGTGTGCCTTGACCACATCGCGCTCGACCCCCTGGTTGCCATTGCTGTAGAGCATACCCAAGCCATACTGCGCCAGCGGCAGCCCAGCGGTGGCGGCTTGTTCAAACCAGTGCAGGGCTTGGCGATCGTCGCGGGCTACGCCGCGTCCGGTGGCGTAGGCCAGGCCCAGCAGGAGCTGGGCCAGCGGTAGTTTTTGCTCGGCGGCTTTGCGATACCAGCTTGCCGCTTGGGCGTCGTCGCGCGGCAAGCCGCCTTGGCCAGCGGCGAATAGTAATCCCAGATTCAGTTGCGCTTGTGGCAAGCCCTGTTCCGCCGCTTTGCGATACCAGGCCGCCGCTTGGTTCTCGTCGCGTGGCGTACCTCGGCCAGTCGCATAAAACAGGCCAAGATTGCACTGCGCCGCCGTATCACCCTGCTGGGCCGCCTCACGAAACCAGCTCAGGGCCTGCCGGTCATCCGGCGTTAGGCCGCGCCCGGTCGCGTATAGGATGGCCAGCTTGAACTGGCTGGGGCGGTGGCCGAGTTGGGCGGCCTTGCGATACCACTCCGCTGCCGCGCCGTCATCGCGCTGACTGCTTTGGTCGCTGCCATACCAGTCCGCCAGGCGGTAAGTGGCTTCTAGATGGCCTTGTTCCGCAGCCTTGCGCAGCCAGTCCAACCCGGTAGTGACATTGCGCGGGCCACCCTGGCCCGCGAAGGCACGTTCGGCCAGCAGCACCTGGGCTTCCGCCAGCCCGCCGGTCGCCGCCAAGCTCAGCAACTCCGCTCCCTTGACTTCATTCAACTCGACCCCACGACCGTTCAGGTAGCCTTTCGCCAGCTCCAACTGGGCTTGGGGCAGCTTTTGATCAGCGGCGCGACGCATCCACTGTAAGGCTTCCCGTTCATCACGCGCCACGCCGTGCCCCTCGGCGAAGATCCGCCCTAAATAATATTGGGCCAACGGCTGGTTCTGCTCGGCGGCGAGGCGGAACCATTTAAGGGCTTCGGTATCGCTGCGCGCCACGCCCTGGCCTTCGCTGTACAAGCGCCCCACGTTGGCTTGGGCCAGCGGCAGACCCTGTTCCGCCGCTTTACGAAACCAGCGGAATGCTTCCTCGGCATTGACCGCCACGCCGCGACCGTTCAACAGGCGCACGGCCAGGTTGTACTGAGCTTCGGCATGACCCAGTTCCGCCGCCTTGCGATACCAGCTTACCGCCTCCGGGTCATTAGCGCCCACCACGCCCCGACCGGTGGCGAGCATCGCGCCCAGACCGAATTGTGCGCCGGCATGGCCTTGTTCCGCTGCTTTGCGATACCAATTTACCGCTTCTTTGTCATTGCGGGTGACGCCTCGCCCACTGGCGTAATAATTGCCCAGTTCAAATTGCGCCCCAGCGTGACCTTTTTCCGCAGCCCGCCGGTAATAGCCCGCCGCTTCCCGCTCATCGCGGGTGATGCCCTGACCGCTGGCATATTTCTCAGCGAGCAGCGCCATGGCATCCGCGTTGCCCCATTCCGCTGCTTTCCGCAGCCAGAACAGCGTTTCCTTCTCATTGGGCGCGGCTTTGGGATTCGCTGCGTACAAGATACCCAGTTGTAACTGGGCGTCGACATTGCCTTGCAACGCCGCCTTACGAAACCATTCTATGGCGCTGTTTTGGCTTTTCCCCACCCCTTGCCCGTTTAGAAACATTTTGGCGATCATGGTTTGGGCCAGCGGATCGCCTTGCTTGGCCCAGACCATGTACTCCTCAAACGCCTTTACGAAATCGCCACGCTGGTAGGCTTCAGCAGCGCTATTCACCACCGCATCGGGTGAGGTGGGGCGGGTGCTGCCGTAGTACCATTTGCCTTGGGCGTCCTGCCATTTCTGGATCGTCGGCTCAGCTTGCGGCTGCGGTGCAGCCTGAGCACCAGTGGCTAGTAGAATTAGCAGCAAAAACGCCTGTTTGCGCATGTTGTGCTCCACAGTCATCACGATGCGCCTGAGCTGAGCTTGCAAGCCAGGTGTTCGCGATTGCAAAACGATCTGGTAGTCTGAACGAGGCGTACTGCTGGGCTGTTTAACGCCGCCGGGCCGTTGCCTCGCCTTAAGTGTCTGGATTATTCTGAATGGTGCATTCATCATTCCCCTATCTATTCTCATTCCTCTATCCATTCTATCGATACGCGAGGCAATTCGCATGGCCGTCAATCTGCAAAAAGGACAGCGCATTAGCCTGGAGAAGGAGGCGGGGCGCGGTCTCAGCCAGGTGATTATGGGCTTGGGCTGGGGCATGAAACAGGTGCAAAGTCGCGGTTTTTTGGGTTTTGGAGCGGGTGCCCGTCAGGAAGCCGTGGATTTGGACGCGTCCTGCCTGTTGTTGGATGCCAGCGGCAAGCTGTTGGATACCGTTTGGTTCAGACAACTTGCAAGTCAATGCGGTTCTGTGCGTCACAGCGGCGATGACCGTTCCGGTGGTGGCGCGGCTGGGGCCGATAACGAACGCATCAGCATCGACCTTCAGCGGGTGCCGGCGGCGGTGCAGACCTTGATTTTTACCGTCAACAGCTTTAGCGGCGAAAGTTTCGCCGGTATCCCCAGCGCATTCTGTCGGCTTGTGGACGGGGCCAATGGCAGCGAGATCGCCCGCTTTGATCTCTCGCTGGAGGGTGGCCAGCATACCGGGTTGGTGATGACTAAACTCTACCGCCACAATAGCGAATGGAAGTTGCAAGCGATCGGCGAACATGCCAGCGGTCGCACCTTCCACGATTTGCTGCCCGCGTTGCAGCCCTACCTATAACCACTAACCACCCTATTGCCAGGAATCGCCCCATGGAAATGCAACCGGGCCAGAATATCTCGATCAGCAAACACAGCCCCGCGCCCGCCGCAGTGGAAATCGCCCTGAACTGGGATCCTGTCAGCACACCGTTGACGCTTGATTCCAGCGCCTTTGCGCTAACTGGCCAGGGCAAGGTGCGCGATGATAGCGATTTTGTGTTCTATAACCAGCTAGCGTTGGCGGGCGGCGGCATTCAGCGCGCAGGCGATGGCCGCGCCTTTACCGTTGTTTTTGCCCAGATCCCGGCGACTATCGAGCGCATCGTGGTGGCGCTAACCATCGATCAGGGCCAGCGGCGCGGGCAATCGTTCGGCCAATTGCAGCAGGTACGGGCTGAGGTGCGCGATGCGAGCAGTAAATCTGTGTTGGCAACCTTCCCGCTGGCGACCAAGATGATGGCGGAAACGGCGTTGATCGTGGGGGAGTTTTACCTACGCAATGGGGAGTGGAAGTTTCGTGCGGTTGGACAAGGCTTTGTCGGTGGGCTAGGGCCGCTGGCGCGGCAATACGGGGTGGATGTGGGCGACGACCCTGATGCGGGCGCGCCGTCGGCTGCCCCCGCTCCAGCCCAACCCGCCGCCCAGCCGCCGACTGTCCCCGCTCCGGCCCGACCCGCTGCGTCGCCGATTCGGCTGGAAAAAATCACCCTGGACAAGCGCAATCCCACCATTTCGCTGGCAAAGAAGGCGCAGGGATTCGGCGAAATCGTGGTCAATCTGAATTGGCATCAAGGCAGTGGCGGTGGCAAGGGTTTCTTCGGTCGCCTGACCGGCGGTGGCAAAATCGACCTGGACTTAGGATGTTTGTTCAAGATGCGGGATGGTCGAGCCGGAGCGGTACAGGCCCTGGGCGAATCCTTCGGCAGTCTACAGCAGCCGCCTTACATTCAGTTGATGGGCGATGATCGAAGCGGGGCCAGCGCGCAAGGTGAATTTCTGCATATCAATGGCCAGCATTGGAACGAACTGGATCGGGTGGTGATCTTTGCCATGATCTATGAAGGCGCGCCCAACTGGGCGGAAACCGATGCGGTTGTGACCTTGCAAGCGCCAGGTGAGCCCACCCTGGAAATCCGTCTCGATAGTCACCGCAATGATCAGCGCATGTGCGCTTTGGCCCTGCTAGAGAACCTCAGTGGTAATCTGAAGGTCACTAAACTGGTGGAGTATTTCCGCGATCACCGGCTGCTGGATCAGGCTTACGGCTTCGGCCTGCGTTGGGTTGCGGGCTCTAAGGACTAATCGTTGCCCTTCTTCGTCTCACTGGTCTTTTTCCTGGAGTAAAGCGTATGGCGCTCGAATGGTTGAAACAGCGGTACAGCGAAGTCACCGCCAATCTCAAAACCGAAGTCACGAAATTGAAGAATAAGAGTTTCTTGGAGGCCGTGGTGGCCGGTTGTGTGCTGGTGGCGCATGCCGATGGCGTGGTCCGACCGGAAGAAAAACAGAAGATGATGGGCTTTCTGCGTAATTCCGAGGTGTTATCGGCATTTAGCGTGGAAGAGGTGATTGGCCTGTTTGATAAATACGCCAAGCAGTTTGAGTTCGACCATCAGATCGGCAAAGCCAGCGTGCTGCAAATCGTGGGCAGGCTCAAGAGCAAGGACTCCGAGGCGCGATTGATGGTGCGGGTCTGCTGCGCCATTGGCGCTGCCGATGGCAATTTTGATGCCCAGGAAAAAGAGATGGTGCGGGCCATTTGCAATGAGCTGGGTCTCAATCCCAAAGATTTTGATCTCTAAGCGCGAGACCTCATGGAAAATCACATCGGTTACCCACTGGAAACCATCGCCATTTTTGCGGCGGTGGTGATTTTCTCGGTGTGGCTGGATTTGCGGCTGCACCGCGATGGCAAGGATATCAGCATCGCCAATGCGATGGCCTGGTCGCTGTTCTGGATTTTTCTGGCGATTGGCTTTTATTTTTACATCAAGATTCACCATGGCGCTGAATTTGCCGAGCTGTTTCTGGCGGGGTATATCCTCGAAAAATCGCTGTCGGTGGATAACTTGATGGTGTTCGTCGCCATCTTCGCCTCTTTCGGCATCAAAGGGGCCTTGCAGCACCGGATTTTGTATTTTGGTATTTTGGGCGCAGTGATTTTCCGTATGATTTTCATCGCGTTCGGCACTACGCTGTTCGGCCTGAGCACCTGGATCGAATTCGTCTTCGCCGCTATCGTGGCCTGGACCGGCTGGAAAATGCTGTCTGGGATCGGCGGAGATGATGAGATTGAAGACTATTCCGATCACTGGTCCGTGCGGATGACGCAGCGCTTGATTCCGGTTTTTCCACGGTTGCATGGGCATCATTTTCTGATCGGTCGGCACCAGGTCGAAGCCCTGGTGGCGCAGGATCCTGGCATTATCGTGGCCCGCAAGGCGGCGTTGTACGCCACGCCAATGCTGCTGTGCTTAGTGGTGATTGAGGTCTCCGACATCATCTTCGCCTTCGACTCGGTGCCTGCGATTATCGCGGTAACGCGGGAACCGTTGCTGGTGTACTCGGCGGTCATTTTCGCCATCCTGGGCCTGCGTTCGCTGTATTTTGTGCTGGCGGCGGCGCAGCGCTATCTGGTGCATCTGGACAAGGCGGTGGCGGCGCTGTTGTTCTTCATCGCCTTTAAACTGGCGTTGCAAGCCTCCAATCATCTGTTCCACTGGCCCGGCTTCAACATTTCCGCCAACCTCAGCCTGATGATCATCTTGGGTACGCTGGCGGTGGGCGTAATTGCCTCACTGCTGTTTCCGGCTCGCGAGGAACCAGCGGATAGCGACGTGGCGCGGCAGGCAAAAGTGGAGGAGAAAATCGAATCCCGCGAGCAGAATCTCTAAGGCATCCCATGGCGGCGGCCTGTCTGGTCGAGCGACCGGACAGGTTGTCATGGTGACGAGCTGATATCCCCTATTAGTATGCAATGGTAGGAGAACTCTTGAATGGCTATTTCTCTGAACAAGGGCGGTAAATTATCGCTAAGCAAGGAGGCACCGGACCTTAAGAAGGTTCTGGTCGGATTGGGCTGGGACGCGCGCGCCACGGATGGCACGGATTTCGATCTGGATGCATCGGCGTTTTTGCTAAACGCGAGCGGCAAGGTGCGCTCCGAGGCGGACTTTATTTTCTATAATCAGCTCAAGTCCAGTTGTGGCTCGGTGCAGCACACTGGCGATAACCGCACTGGAGCGGGGGAGGGTGATGACGAAGCCATCATGATCGACCTGGCTAAGGTGCCAGCGGATGTGCAGAAAATCACCTTTACCGTCACCATTCATGAAGCCGAAGCTCGCAAGCAGAATTTTGGCCAGGTGCAAAATGCGTTTATTCGCCTGGTGAACGCTGAGAGCAATGCGGAAGTCGCCCGCTATGACTTGGCCGAAGACGCTTCCACAGAAACGGCGATGATCTTTGGCGAGTTGTACCGCCATAGCGGTGAATGGCGGTTCGGCGCGGTGGGACAGGGCTACGCCGGCGGTTTGGCGGCCATGTGTCACCAGTACGGGATCAATGTCTAAGCTGTATCTATATTTTCGTGGCGAAAAGGTGACTAAGGCATGGCTATTTCTCTGCAAAAAGGCGGCAATGTTTCACTGAGCAAGCAAGCACCCGGGCTTAAAGTGGTGCGCTTCGGCCTGGGCTGGGATTTACGCAAGACTGACGGCAGCGAATTCGATCTGGACGCTTCAGCCTTTGTGCTCAATGTGGACGGCAAGGTGTTGAGCGATCAGCATTTCGTGTTTTACAACAACCCTAAGGATCCAGCGGGCGCGGTCGCGCATAAAGGTGATAACCGCACCGGCGAGGGTGCGGGCGATGATGAGGTCATCGAGATTACCCTGGCTTCCATGGAAGCCAGCGCTGCCAAGGTGGCTTTCGTCGTTACCATTCACGATGCGGAAGCCCGCAAACAAAACTTTGGTCAGGTGAGCAATGCCTATATCCGGGCCTTGAATGCGGATGGCGACCAGGAAATCGCGCGCTACGATTTGTCCGAGGATGCGTCAACCGAAACGGCGATGATCTTTGGCGAACTCTACCGTAATAACGAAGAATGGAAGTTCAAGGCCATTGGTCAGGGCTACGCCGGCGGCTTGGCAGCGGTGGCGCGTGACTTTGGGGTCAATCTCGGCTGAGGAGTTGAGTTGAGCTGAAAATGCCAGCGCACATGTAGCCCTCCAGTGCTCAGAAAGCCCACCCACTACGGTGGGCTTTTTTTAGGCAGCGCAGCTTAGCCTAGATCATCCAGCGAAGGGCGATCAAGAAGCACGAAACATCACCAGGTGGTCGATTTCCAAGCGGATGCCGATACGCTGGCCCAGCGTGTGGTTGTGATGGCTGGGCGCAAGGCACAGTAACCGCGCGCCGCTGGCTAACTTGAGGGTGTACAGAAAATCTGCGCCGCGAAATGCGCGTTCCACCACTTCCGCCGTCAGCGAACTTGCATCGTCATGGATCACGTCGTCTGGACGCACCAGCACTTCCACCGGATCGCCTGGCGCGTCATCGACCAGCGCGACGCCTTCGATAGCACCCAGCTCGGTACAAACCTGGCGGCCTTCTCCCATCCATCCGGCCAACAAGACACCTTGACCGATGAACCCGGCCACAAAACGGTCGGCGGGACGATGATACAGATTGTAGGCGCTGTCCCATTGCAGCAATCGGCCCTGGTTTAGCACGCCGATTTCATCGGCAAAAGCAAAGGCCTCGAACTGATCGTGACTGACCAGCAAGCCGCCGATGCCCTCACGCAGCAAAATGGCGCGAATCTCGCGCGCCAGCCCTTCCCGCAAGCTAACGTCCAGGCTGGAAAACGGCTCATCCAACAATAAAAGGTGCGGGCGTGGAGCCAAGGCGCGCGCCAGCGCCACCCGCTGTTGCTGTCCGCCGGAAATTTGATGTGGATAGCGCTTGGCATCCTCTTCCAAACCGATCAGCCGCAATAGCGCGCGCACGCGGCTTTGCCGCTCCCTGGCCTTCCAAGCCCGCAGGCCAAAAGCGATCTTATCGGCGAGGGTGAGATGGGGAAACAGGGCCAAATCCTGGAACATCATCCCGATCCGCCGCTGCTCCGGCGGCAGGGTCCAACCAGACCGACTCAGTGCTTGCCCTTCCAAATGAATGGTGCCGTGCTGGACCGGTTCGAAACCGGCGATAGCGCGCAACAGCGTGGTTTTTCCGCAGCCGCTAGGACCCAGCAGACAAGCAATGCCAGTCTCTTGCATCCGCAGCGACAGCGCTTGAATCACCTTTCGGCCTGGATAGGCGGCAGCAACAGCCACAGCGACCACCCACCACGTCGATGGGGGCAAAGCTGGGCAAAACGGCGGCGGGTCAGCCGGTTGAGATAAAGGCGCGCTCAGCCTTCCCGCGTGGCGAAGTCGATGCGCGGATCAACCCAATGATAGGTGAGATCGCTGAGCAAATTGAGCAGCAGGCCGATCAAGCTGAACACGTACAGCGTGCCGAATATCACCGGATAATCGCGTTTGATCACCGCCTCGAAACCCAGCAGGCCGAGGCCGTCCAGCGAGAAGATGACTTCGATCAGCAGCGATCCGGTGAACAGCATCCCGACCAGCGTGGCCGGAAAGCCAGCGATCACTAGCAACATGGCGTTGCGAAACACATGGCCGTACAGCACCTGCCGTTCGTTTAAGCCCTTAGCGCGGGCGGTCATCACGTATTGTTTGTTGATTTCATCCAGGAAGGAATTTTTGGTGAGCATGGTCAACGAGGCGAAGCCACCGATCACCATGGCTGTCACTGGCAAGGTGAGATGCCAGAGGTAATCGACGATGCGCGCTGGCCAGCTTAAATCCGCCCAGTGATCCGATACCAATCCCCGCAGTGGAAACCAATCCAGATAGCGCCCGCCGGCGAACACGATGACCAGCAGGATGGCGAATAGAAAGGCCGGGATGGCGTAACCGATGATCACCGCCGCGCTGCTCAGTACGTCGAAGCGCGAGCCGTCACGTACCGCCTTGGCAATCCCCAGAGGAATGGAGATTAGATAAATCAGCAGCGTGCTCCACACGCCGAGCGAGATCGACACCGGCAGTTTATCCAGCACCAAGTCCAGCACCTCCCGATCCCGAAAATAGCTGCGGCCCAGATCGAAACTTAGGTAATCGCGGATCATGCGACCGAAACGCACGTAGGCGGGCTGGTCGAAGCCGAACTGGCGGTTGAGTTCGGCGATGAAGGCGGGATCGAGACCTTGCGCGCCACGATAGGCGCTGTTGCCAACTGCACCTTGTGGCCCACCAGTGCTGCCTTTGCCGACTTCTGCGCCCTCACCGCCGCCCACGCGGGCGGTAGCGGATACGGCGGTGTCTTTGAGTTGCGCCAGCAGTTGCTCCACTGGGCCGCCGGGCGCGATCTGGACGATGGCGAAGTTGATGGCGATGATGCCGAACAGGGTCAGCGGGATCAGCGCGAGACGGCGCAGGATGTAGGCGTACATAAATTAACGGGAGGTTTAGATTTTAGGTGGGTTTGCTTTCGCAAGATGTTGAGGGAAGACTCTGCCGCAAGGAATCGGCAAGTTGGCTTCTTGAAAGGTCGGAGTTTAAGCGATAAGCGAGTAAAATCGATGAAGAGGTAGCTTACTCCACTCATGCCATGGGTTTTTGCAAGATGTGCATAAGGTGGCTGAAATGCTGTATAGAGTGTGCTATGTAGCTATAAATATATTTTATAATCAATAGTTTGATGGATTTATAAGCCGTCAATATGTAGATATGAAGAAACCGTATAATCACTTGTAGTCGCGGACGCTTCGCGTCCGCGACTACGGGGCGGCGGATACGATCCGCTGCTTGCGCGGCGCGAAGCGCCGCACAACCATGCGGATCAAGCCGACTTCGGGCGGAAAAGCCTGCGGCTTTACCGCCTCTCGCGGCTTATCCGCCGCCCCGTTAGGCAAGCAGCCAATGCAGTTCGTGGCTCGGCAATCGACGATGCAATGTCGGGCGCGCGCTGTCTGGCAAGAGGCCGCGACACCTGCGCTGCTGCGGCGCTTCGAACGCGCTCTAACGTGGCAAGCAGCCCAGCCAAACGAAGCTTCGGCTGCCGCATGTTTGTCAGGCGGCCCGGTTTGCGGGCCGTCCGTCCTACGGCGGCCAGCGAACCACTTGTTGTCCGGCGCCGAGTGTTCCGCGGCTAGCGCGGGCAGGGCGCTTGGCGGTGTGCGCCTTGCCGCCGCTAGAAGTCGTAGCTCCGCGGTGTGCCACCGGCTACGCGGCAAAGAGCCGCCAAGCGGTTCCAAGGTCAACAGCCGCCTAACCCGCCGTTCAAGCCGACATGCCGCGGCGTGCCGGCTTGCCCGCGCGACCGGGTTTGGTCATCATCGGCCGCACGGGCAAGCCGTCCCGCCGCAGCCTGCGGCTTAACGGCAACGTAGTCGCGGACGCTTCGCGTCCGCGACTACGGGGCGGCGGATACGATCCGCTGCTTGCGCGGCGCGAAGCGCCGCACAACCATGCGGATCAAGCCGACTTCGGGCGGAAAAGCCTGCGGC